>Ga0114968_10000238_pt1 | contig 40569 bp, 16 predicted proteins | sample M_130807_EF_Meta_FD_87020 | JGI IMG/M metagenome (GOLD analysis project Ga0114968, IMG submission 87020) | Freshwater microbial communities from Lake Montjoie, Canada to study carbon cycling - M_130807_EF_MetaG | ecosystem: Environmental > Aquatic > Freshwater > Lake | place: Lake Montjoie... | reverse complement strand
TGACCTTTTACATAACGTTTGTGGTCGTAAACTCTGATTGACCTACGAAGACGACCAGTCTTCACCCCAACTTGAACCTTAGCTGCTCTAGCTACACGTTTGGCACGTTTCTTTAGTTCGCGTCCAACCTCGCCGCTTGGCTTGTTCATTAGGGCATCCATTTTGCCTTTATTGATTTCTATTCTTACGTTATTTGGCACTATGGCACCGCCAGTGTGACTTCCATAGTCACTACTTGAAAACCACCCTCAGGCTCAGATACATCAACAGTTGCAATGACTCCCAGGCCGTAGCCACCATTGGAGTCCCACTGGTCAAAAAGATTAATTGATTCCATAAGAATCCAAGCATCAATAGCAGACATCTTGGATGACTGCTCAATTTTTTCAGCAGACGGGGCCTTACCATTTTGACCAACAGTAGGGACACTTCTAGCAATACTAATTGTAATTACAGCAGTTCTAGGCATATGGCAACGTTGAGGTTCACCAACAGGTGATCCCGGAGGACCTAGATAGAGGCTAGTCAGCGAGACTACAACCTGGTCGCAATCAATTGTTGGGGTGCCTAGTGTCCAATATTGACGATTTGGCAGTGGAGCGTTGTATGACTGGAATATTGAAGTTACTCGCTCCAATGCCCCATCCATCAGATTGATCAGATTTTGACCCTCTGAAGAAATATCACTAATCTCCACTGCCAACGCCATGATTATTCCTCTGTAGCTTCTACAGCTGGAACGTCCTCAACCACTACCTCTGGCTCAACAACGGTCTTCTCAACCTCTGTCTCAACTTTAGCAACTGGCTCAGGTTTGACCTCGACCTTCTTAACGGAAGCCTTAGGAGCATCAACCTTTTTAGGGGCTGTAACTACTACCTCTTGCTTTACACCGCCAAGCATGTCTTCGGCACGGAAGTTTGTCTGAATACCTGACATACTTAACCTACTTTCTTTTAGTTGTACAACTTGATCTGGAGGTTACCAGTTTCAAGCTCCGATACGGTCGTAATACCGGCGACGGTTCTAGTTGCGTATAGAGTCCATGTACCCGGGTCCACCATTCCCAGGATTTTTTGAGCGTCCGTATATGATATTGAAAAAGACACGGAGCTGTTTGCATTATTTACTATTATATTACTGGCATCAAGATCCATAGATTTATTTACAGAAGTATTTCTAATGGTCAGTAGTGGAGACCAACCTCCACCACCAAAAAACACACTGACGTCCGCGCTGGCCTTACCAACAGAGGTCCAGGTAGCTGGAGTATTTTTAACAACGCTAACGTCAAATTGAGTATTTGCTGTCAAACTAAGTGCTTTGGGAGTTGACCTGCGAGCACGTGGAATGTCTGGCGTGAATACACGAGCGCGGGCACGAGCCTTGTCTGGGTTTACAGATTTTAAAAATAGGTCAACTGCGTATAGCCCGGTGCGGACATCCTCAATGAAGTCCTGAGAGTCTAGAAGTGTGTAGGACACTCCCTGACGAGAGATGGACGTCACACGCTGAGGTAGCATGCAGTCATCGTCTCCAGCCCAAAGTTTTGCAAACTCCAAAGCAAGAACGCGTGCAGCCATCTTTCCGGCAACTGGAGGTGGAGCACCGTAGGTATAGGTAATCTCAACGTTACACGGGGTCCAGGGAACTCCAGCCGCTGCTTGTAGAGTGGAATGATCTACAAGATAGTAGCTGCTAGGGTCCAAGATACGACCATCTCTAGTGCGTACTGCGTGGATTTTAGTTACTGGACGACCACGTAACTTGATTCGGGACTCGGGAGAGAGGCCATCCGAAACCAACTCAGCATATTCTTGAAAGTCAGTAATCGGAATATTGTAAACTTCACCAGCAATCAAAGTGCCGTAATAGTTCTTAGATGATGGCCCCATGCGATAAGCACGTTTAGCGCAGACGTATCGCTCTGTGACAGTAACTTCACCAGTAAACTTGCGACCAGACATAGACCACAGCAGGTACGATGCAGTCTGGCAAGCTTCTTGAGCGTACTCGGTATTAGCATAACTGCCTAGATCTGCTGGATAAACCCAAAGTTCGGTTCCCATAAAATCCTTCTATCTAAGAAATGAATCAGGCGGCGTGCTGGCATGACTCGCACACCAAGGCACGCCGCCTCATTCGTTAACCGTTATTAAGCGGTTGGGTCTTCGTTCGACTTGATTACGCGGTCTACTGGTAGGTCAGCATTGTAAGCTGCGCTTCCAGGGACGTTGAATCCAGTTGTAGCTGCAGTACCTGCGGCACTAGACGATACTGAAGCACCTGAGGTAGTAGGAACGTTGACAGTAGTGATTGCAGTACCGGTAGTAACACCACGGGTTAACTTAGCACGACCATTAGTCCAGCTACCACCTGAAACAGTACCTGCTGTAACAGTCTCGGTTTGTAGGTTAGTAAGTGTAACGTTACCAGTTGCTACTCTAAAGTTGTTAACGTCTATAACGCTTACTGGTAGTGCACTAGTAAAGTTAAATCCAGCTGTAGAGAATCCAGCAATAGCCACTGCCTGACCATCAACTAAACCGTGTCCAGTAGCGGTATATTTTACAACTGCAGGAAGAGTTGTAACAGCACCACTTTGGGAAGTTGCAATAGTTACTGGAACCGCTCTTTCGTAGACAATTGCAGAACCTGTAGTACCTGTAAGAGCAGTATAAGAACCGTTAAAGATAGCTCTAGTTACTACAGCAGAAGAACTATTTACAGCTACAGAGTTTACTGTAGTAGCAGTAGCCTTAAAGTACTTAATAGTAGTTCCTGTAGTGTTCTGTTCTGCGGCATACGTACCATCAAATGCACTATCACCAATTGAAACAAGGATTTTATCTCCCTGAACAATTAAGTGAGATGCACTAGTGGTAAGAGTAACAATGGAGTTAGTTATAGTTCCATCTACAATAGTTCCAAGGTTCACGCCAGTTACAAAGATAAGGCTAGTTGTACCTGTTCCAGCAGCTGCTACCCAACTACCGTTATACGCCGTGTTGCTAGAACCGCTAATCGTGAATCTGTCTCCAGAAACAAGACCGTGGTTTGCAGTAGTAGTGAGAGTTGTAAGCGAGGTTCCAGATGCATATGTTACAGCCGTGGAACTTGATGCAGTAGTAGTTGTAACGGCAATAGCCTTGTTTGTAACTGTATACGTTAGATCCGTATTTCCAACTGTAATAGTGTCACCAACGCTGTAAGTGTGGCTTGCTGTGGTGTTAGTCGAGGCAGAACCAGTGTTTAGAGTAATCGCACCTGCACCTGTAATTGCATAGTCTTTAAGTGTGTAGTTAAGACCATCAAGTGATGTAACAGCTGTGTAGTTTGGAGTACCAAGTTCGCTTGAGCCTTCGCCTGTGTAGTTCCAGGTGTAGAAGCCCTGTAGGCCAACTGGAGCCCATGTCGCACGTGCGTACGAGTAAGGACGCTGAGCAGCAACTGGGAACTCCCAGCGGCCGTCGATACCTGATGCAAACTGTGCATTTCCTAGACCGTAGCCTTCGAATGTGCTAGCAAGCATACCGTTTTCAATAACACGGTCACCCGACTGACGTAGCTTAGCGTATGGGAATACCCAGTGGAAGTAAGGAAGAGTTGAGCTCTTCTTTCCATCCTTGATTGCGTTTGACCAACATTCGATAGCGACACCAAAACCAGCTGGGTCATCGCCAACTGCAGGTGAAGACCAACCGATTGATTGGTTGTTGGCAGAAGCGAAGGTACCTAGGTTCTTGCGAAGTAGCAAACCACCCGACATAAGAGCTGTTAGCTCTGGGTCTGGCTCACAGATAGCAAGTTCCATGGTGATACGCTTTAGTACGTCTGGAGACTTGTAAGTCACACAAACGATACCGTTAGCGTTCTTTTCGGTGATCTCATCACCGTCTTCGTACTCTGGTGTGAAAGACAGACGCATGAAAGCTGATGTAACGTAGCTGTCACCCGGACCTGTCAGAAGGTTGCCAGCGGCGTCCAGACGGGTAACACGAATCCCGACACCCTGGATGCTGGCTGCATATTCTTGAGTAGCCATTAGCTATTCTCCTTATTAATTAGTTAGAGTCAAGTCAACCTTGACACCTAGGTGGATGGATGTATCAAAGTAAACTGCGGCTGCCCGAGTTGCCTTGATTCTCATGTCATTTTTGTTGTCTGTGACACCATAGGCTTGAGCCAAGTTGTCATTTACCACGTCTGGTTTTCCGAGATAGACTCGAACTCCACCTGACGCGTAAATCCATTTGTAGCGGGTATCAGCCTGCATTCTTGCAGTTCCGCCTGTAGTAGTAACTGGAACAACATCTGTTGCAGTCTTAGCATAGTTAATAGTTTTTCCAGCGGTACCGGTTGTTGTGACAAAGGTTCCGTCAAATGGAGAACCTACTCCAGTAACTACTACTGTATCTCCAACAGCAAGTCCGTGGTTATTTGCAGTTGTAAGTGTTACAACGTTCGTAGTAAGTCCTTTGTTTGTAACGTTTACAACTGGACCATCTCCAGAGTAACCAGAGCCAAGTACTAGCGGAGTTCCGCCAAAAGTTTGTAGGTGCTGACGAGAACCTTTATTAGGGTCATAGTAGTCAACTACCATTTGATTATATGAGCTTAAAACTGCAGCAGTATCACGAGTAATATGGATAAAGCCTTGCTCACCAGCAGACGAGTACTGTCCAATTTGATACTCAAGAACTGCTATTCCGTTCTTGACTGAAATAGCTGCACCGTTGACAACTGGGTCAGCAACCACTCCCGCCGAGGTACGTCCAGCAAGAATATTTACGCTAGAACCTTTTGAAAGATATGGGTTTACTAAGTCAGTACCCGTGCCTTGAAGTGCAACAAGGCCATTCCAAAGCTCTGCCTCAACGGCTTTCTGCGAGCAAGCTTCTAGTTGACGAAGGACTTTTGCAAATCTATCTTCGCCATTAAGACCAAGAGTTGAAGCAAAGTCTTCAACTTCAATAAAAAATGGAATGTGATGACTATAACGAGTAGCACCTGGGTTTGAATCAACTACATAAGAAGTAGTACTAGTTTCATCCCAGTTGCGTACAAAGTTAGGTGTAGTTTCCCACCACTGGTCAAAACCACGCACCCATTTATCTTCTGCATTTGGATTTTCTGGGGTAGCTACGGAAAATAAACCAAACGCCGAAGGAAGAATCTTCGGTGCGGGGAATGCTCCATCAAAAGTAGCCATTTATATTCCTTAATAAAAGTTTAAAATTTTTCGTATTAGGGGACCCGTTTCCGGGTCCCCCTCAACGATTACAACGTTTCTACCGAGGCTTAGAGCTCGATAGTAGCGGCAGCTACACCACCGGTTGTGTCGCGCAATGCTGCGGCAACACCGTTGATGCTGATTGTTGAAGTGATCTTCAATGATTCAAGACCAATCTTGGCAACGTTCTCGAAGGTTTCAATGAACATCTTGTAGTCGTTAGTGCCGACTAGTGTGCTGTCACGGATAATTCCGAGGTCAAGGGTACCACCGTCAAGGAACAGGAATGTTCCTTCAGCAAACAGGTACCAGTCGAAGCTGTCTGGGAACTCAAGAAGTGCAGCAGCACCCTGAGAACCAAAGACAGTCATGTCTGGAGATGCAACTAGAGTTACGTTGCTGTTTGCTAGGTAGCCATTGATTTCTGCCTGTGACACTGATAGAGTGCCATCACCAGGCATTGCCAATGTGAGGTCAGCAGCCATGGCGTCGTATACCCAGAATGGGATAATAGCCTGGAGCTGGGTGTTTACGTCGATACGGTGACGTGAACGGTAAGCAACAGCAGCGCGACGAATCTGAACTAGGAAGTCACGACCAAAACCAATAAGGTTTGTGGTTGTAACAGCTGTTGATCCGGAGCTTAGCTTGCTGACTAGGTTCTGCTCAGCCTCACGAGCGTGCTGAACTAGAGCTAGCTCGTTGTGACGAGCAATTAGTTCTGGGTAAGCACGGGTCATTAGGTTACCGAACTGTACCTGCAAAGTAACAGCATCTGTCGAAACGGTCTGCTCGTAAGCGGCCGTAACGGTCAGGCTGGTCTTTGTAGCACCCGAAGGGCTTAGGTCGGTTCCAGAAGTCCATACGCCAACAGCGTTGTCGTATGTTGTGTATGTAGAACCATCAGAAGTGAAACCCTTGGCAATGCCTGGAGGGGTCACGAAACGGATACCGCCACGGTCAGCCTGGAAACGTGGCAACGAGTCACGAATTGGGCGAACAGTAGTGGAACCAATGCTGTAGATGTCGTACTTAACTTCGAATGGAGCTGCGTGACCACCAGAAGCAACAAGTGCCTCAGGGCCTGCAACAGCTGCAATCTTCAGCATGTTCGACTCAGCGTCGGTTGATAGAGTACGAGACTCTGGGAATTCGGTGGTTAGGGATGCAACGATGTGCTGCTCTCCATCTCCTCCGTTGACACGACGTAGCGAGTGGATACGCTTCTCCATAGCCGAAGCTACTTCGATCATGTCGTTGATAGTGCTACCTGCGGTGTAACCAGGGATGTCTGCTCCAGCGGTGATAGCCACCTTAGCTGGCTCAACAACCTCGATCACAGGCTGGCGGTCAGCTGGAGCCTCGAAAGGCTGTTCGGCTGAAGCGGTCACGATGGCCTGCTCTTCCTGTTGAGTTTCCTCAACGATTTCGGTTTGATTTGGTTGTTCTGCTGGGGCTTCAACAGCCTCAGTTTCCACTGAAAGCTCTACAGCTTCAGTGATTGTTGCCTCGGCTTCGGCGGGTGCCTCGGCTTCGGTGGTGTTTTCGGTTTTGGTCGAAAATTCAGAATTTTCTACCGCTTCGGCAGACGCATCTAGAGACTCGGTGGAGGAATAGGACTCCATGTCCTTCTTCTTCTTTTCCTCGTCCTCTTCGGCAGGAGTTTCGCCCGCTTCTTCCTCAGGGGTGCCCTCTTCAGGTGCACCTTCAGCAGGGGTATCCTCAGCTGGTGCGCCGGGGGCATCTACTTCCTGTGGGTTGGCTGGCTCTTCATCGGTAACAGGCATATCTCCCATTTCTGGCATTTCTTCCTCTTTACCGCCTTCAGCGATGGTTTCAGCAGGAGTTTCCTCTTCAGCTGGCCCTTCACCTTCGGTAGGTACGACATCCTCAGAAGGCATGTCTGAACCCATTTCATCCTGACCGTTGCCATCTCCCTTGACACGTGATGCGGCCTCTGCTGCACGAGCGGTAAGCTCCTGCATAGCGGCCTCACGACGCTGCACTTCACCGCGAACGGTGTCAAGCATGTCTGCGAGGGATGTCATAGCGTCAACTGATTCAGCGGTAGGATCCTGGGATTCGAACGATTCAAATTCGCTAACGATAGATTCTTGCAACTGAGCGACTTGTTCATCGTTCAGGTCTGCAAGGCTATCAACCTGCGACTTAATCTGGTCCACTGATCCTCCTTAGGACAGTTGTGTGAATGGATTTCATTCACGGCTTTTCGGTCCAAGGTAAAGGGACTTCATGCACGGGCGCATGGAGGCACTCCACCTAAGCATAATTTTACAATAGATTCTATTGCTCTATTATTTAAGTAAGTAGTCGCAGCATTTTAGCCATCTGAGTTGAGATATCGGATTGACTGTACAAGTCGGAACCTGACATAAATCCTTTCACCTCAGATGTAGCTTCTGCTGCATCCTTTTTACCTATTTTGTCCTCAACCCGCTTCACCATGTTTTCCATGAGTGTTCGTAGGGCAGGGGGCAAATCTGAATATCTAATCTTTTGTGCTTGATTAGTGAATGGCAGTGGCATGTTAGAAATAACTTTGCCAAGCTCTTTAGCAGTAGCTCTGACGTTTTCCAGAGATGTGTTGTTTAGGCTACCCTCATCCAAACGCTCTAGAAGTGCTAGCAAATCTTTACCAGCTTTTGCAGCATCTTCATAGCTACCAAGGCCAGTAACGTCGCCAACCTCCTTGATCTTGTCAAGGACTGCCTGGTTACCAGAGGTACCTAGGTTTTCTTTCAATCTAGCTAGAACATCACGGAATCGACCAGTGTAGTCTCTAGGCTGGTTTTTTCCAGGAGTATACTTGAAGCCAACGTCTTCTGGCTTCTCAGCCCCATCAATAATCTCTTCAGTGGTGATTAGCTTTTCAGTGCCGGATGGGACGGCATCAGCTAAAGGGTCGTTAGAATCAAAAGGAGCTGGCAGTGGTCCCGCGGCTAGCAGTGCCTGAGCAGCTTCTACTCTCTTCTTAAGATCATTTGCGCTAGCAGTAACAGCATCGCTAGCAGCAGTCTTCCAGTTTTCTGGAATGAGATGACGAACATTTAGCTTATTTGCACGCTTAATAATGTGCTTTCTAACTGCAGCTTTGTGCTCTTCTTTTGCTCTACCATAGGCATGAATTGCAGCGCGAACATCCTGAACATTTTCGATTGGGAATGACCCATCCTTCATTGCTTTGCCCTCAGAAGCAAGCTTCATTCGAACATCACGAGGGATGTAAGCAAACTCATCGGTTGAGAGCGTCTGCGATACCTTGGCTTTTAGTGATGCAACACGGGACTCGAGGTCTTCTTTAGGGGTTGTGATTGCTTCAAGCTTATTGATTCTAGCTTGCATCTCTGCAAGAGGGTCGGACTTTAGCTTAGCTAGAGTAGCTGCACCAGCAGCAACAAGAGCCATGACCTGGCCAGAAGATACCATTGCACGAGCGATAGGGAATCCTGGGACGTTCACCTGACAAACAGCAACAAGTTCTAGAGCACCGCGGATTGGACGCCAGTCACCAGAAGGAGCTGAAGCACGTAACGCTCTAACCTGCTCTGGACTAGCTGAAGGTCTGATTGAACCAGCCACCCAGATTCCATGCTGGTCTTCACCAGCATGAACATCGGCAATCGCGCTCGCGGTATCGTCGTAGTGCTTAGCTGCTTCCATAGCAGAAGCCTCTAGAGAAGCGTGTCCACCAGCAAGGGTTAGCTGGCCAACTGGGATATCTTTACCTTCAGCACTTCTAACAAGTCCGGTGTGGAAGTACGCATAGTTGCTCTTTGAACGAGGTGGCTTGGTTCCTGGACGCATTCCAATGTGGTCAACGTGCCATGCGGCAATGTGCCCAAATACACGACCCATGTCATCCACAGTGAGTGGAGTAGGTCCAGATAGTTTAGGGTTTTCGAACCAACTTGTAGGCGGTTCAACGGGGACAGATCCAGCGATCATGCCACAAGCAACCAGAGCTTGGGCGTCAGCTGCATCTACGTCGTCTACGTAGATTCCATCGGCAATCACGGCATCCTCCTGAGGACTAATAGTGTTGTCTTCTTGCAAAGTAATCTTGCACTCTTGAAAAGCTGGCTTTGGTACTATTGTAGCAGCCATTATACGAGCCTTATTTATAACAATTTTGTCTTTACCAAGTTCTTGTTTGTCCTCGGTTGCATCTTCCATTTTTTCTTTAGAAGTCTTAGTTTCTTTTGCCTCAAACTGATCCATATCAGCTGAAATACCTCGGATAAACCCATTCCTAATCAGTCGGAGAACTTCCTTAGCATGGGCACCAGTGTCAAATACACCAGTGGCATTGCCTAGTCCGTTCTCAACTCGTTCAATGTGTTCAATCTTTCCGACAACTACAGAACCGTCGTGTCCTCCAGCAGTTTTAATCTGCCAAAGTAGAGGAATAGGCAACTCTCTTACAGAAATTGCACCCTTCTTGAAGCTTCTTCCATCTCCAGATTCACGCTCTTCCGGGATGAGTAGAGGGATAATAAACTTTGGACCAAGCTCTTCTGAACCAGAGGCTACGATACCAAAACGCTCCTTAGCACTCTCTAGCTTTGCATTCATCTCAGCGGACTCTAACACTTGAAGTGTTGTATTAATTAGGTCTGTGCTGAATAGACTCTTTCCGCCTTTTTGACGACCGTATAGCTGACGATGACGTTTGTCACCAGTCCAAGTACCAGTCATTTCCTTGTGACGTAGGGAACAGTAGCCCTTGGACCTAGGCCCCATGTGCTTAGATAGGTTACGGACACATCGAGTCCAGTCGCCTCCAGTGCCCCAGCGGATCTTAGCTGCGCCCTTTCCGACTGTCCAGTAGCGACGGAGTTGCTCAGCATGGCCATTATTCTTATCTAGACCACCAGCAGCAGTCACAGTAACAGATGCCCTTACGCAATTTGGAACGTGCCTGCCGTCCTTGTCTTTAAATCCGATCTGCCTATATCCATCCCAGCAAGGGTCGTCATCAGAATGAGCATCCTCTACAGAGAAGTTACACATCTCTTCTATACAAGACTCGTCTTCTAAGAGCTCCTTGATCTCAAGTTCTGGCTCCCATGTTGGGTCATAAAGATCATCGTGTTGGCTGATGATCTCATCAATCGGCATCAACATGTCTTTTTCGGTAATCACATTTGGAGTACCGTAGTTCTTTGTGAGAACTTCTTCCATGATGAACTCTTGAGTAGAATGGTTGCGCTTATCGCCGGTATAGAAGGTATTCATCTCTTTGTGACGGAGCTGGCAGTAGCCCTTTGCACGAACACCCATGAACTTTACAAGATGTCTAACGCAGCGACGCCAGTCTCCGTGCATACCCCAGCGGATCTTCATTCCGCCCTTACCATGGGTCCAATAACGTCGTAGACGCTCTGCGTTACCTCGGTTGCGGTCTAAACCACCGGCAGCAGTCATGGAAAAAACTGCTTTGAGAGTGTCATCTAGAGACTCGGAATTGTCCAGTTTGTCAAAGAACTTCTGGCCATATGTTTCAATAATCTCCCGCTGAGGGCCCCAGAGGACCATAAGTAGGTGATCAAGATCATACACACCAGAAGCTGTGGTGGTCGACTGGTCAACCTGAATAAGCACGTCGTTAAGGACGGCACTATTAAGTGGGATAACTGGAGGGGGAGTTGCAGACTTTAAGTCATTAAGAATCTTTGGCTCACGGACCCATTGTCCCTTATCTCTGCGATAAGTCATAGGGTCTGTAGAAGTCGAGCTTGCTGGGACAATGGCAACTAGATCTAGCACTGCGCGAGGGTCGTCTTCTGCAACAATTGCAAAATATAGCGGCTGGACGTCAGAAGTCTCTGGAGTCATTCGATATGACTTTTTTGCCTCTGTCTTTGGAGCTACAGTTTTTACTGGAGTTTTAGCGGCTTTGTCTGTTGCAGCAGTAGCTACAACTGGGCCAGCCCACTCATCGCTATTTGCAATCTGCTCTTGCTGCTTTTCCTTATTTTTTCTCCACTTAATCAGAAGTGGGTGATCGTATGCGTCAGGTTCTTTTTCTTCTTTTGGGTCAGATTCTTCCTTGTCCTCACCGGAAGAGGTTAGACCCAAGGCGGCTGCATCATTACGCTGACTCTGCACCCAACCAGACCAGTTGTAAAGCATGTCATGGACATCGCTATCAGTCATAGCTGGCAAGTTACCAGGCAGGTGAGCATATGGTTGGTTGATAGGATCGCGTGGCTCACCGACAATGCCACTAAGATCTAGTGGACGCTGAAAATCTTCCTGAGGAGGTAGTTGCTCAGTTTTTGTTGTACCCTCTTCTTGAGTGCTCTTAATAGGGACATCAACGGTCTGCCCGTCATCCATAGCAACTGTTGCATTCTGACCGTTAATTGATTGAATGGTTCCAGTTTTTGTACCATCCCCCCCAATTGCAACTCGCTGACCAGTTTTAGCAAATCTTCCGAGAGCATTTCTAGACTGGCCGGTTGCATTCTGTGAACGCTCTTCGGGGGTGTAGACGTTGTCATTAGGGTCAATACCACCAGCAGCAACCATAGTCTGGTCGATGAAGTTCCAGTCAAGATCAGTGGCACCAAATGCTACAAGTCTTGCCTCTTCTTCATCTAGTTCAAAAACTGATGTCCTACGAAACGGTTCTTGCTGTAGCTTTGCACAAATAATAATCGCTGAGTCTGGATCGATAGGAATGTGGGACTTCTCAACCATATCTTCAGGGTCATCTAAGTTCTGGTCAAGGGCCCAGATGTCAGAGCCAGGCATACCTAGGTCATCCCAGCAGCCATCATCCCAAACATATACAGAACCATCGATATCGATCTTGTATACTCGGTCCATACCAGAACCATCAAGTCGAACACGAGTTAGGAACTCGGGAGCATTGACTGGATCTAGGAACATTGCTCGTTTAAATGAATCTAAATCTGGTCCCATGAATGCATCAGCCTTAACGGGCTTCTTGTTCTCACGCTCAACGATAGCCCTAGCCCAACTCCAGGCGGTGTCACCGCCCCACAAGGCCCACGCAATTCTGCCGTTGCTCGGGAAGTTATCTTCTCCTGGCTTCCAGCCTTTGCCCTTTTTATCTACCTCGTGGCGAGGGAAGTACTTGGCAATGTGACGAACCTTCTCAATACCTATCTGTCCACCGCGAGCAAGAGTACGAGCACTATTTAGTCCAACTGGAGTCCCACCGCGGTGGTGCTCAGCATGCCACTCAAGCGCTTTTTTAGCTTCAGATTGTGCACCCTTAGGGATTGTGTATAGACGCTTGGCACTGGCAGCAATAACATTTATGCTTAGGTCAGCTAGCGATGCTTCAGCTAGTTCGTAAACAATAGCTGGAACAGACTCAGAAGATGATTCCCAGTACTTAGAGGCAGAAAGCTCCGAGGTTGCGCCAGACTCTACAACAAGGTTATGGTTGATATCAATAACTACAGCCTTACCTTCTGAGGTAAAGAGAGCTAAAGATCCAGAGCTACCTACATATGAAGGAGTTTTTTCTGAATCACTCATCTGCTAGGTTCCTTTGAAAGAGCATAAAAAGATCAGTCGCGAAGGCAACTTGATTCTATTGTATCAGTCGTTAGTTTCTGTTATTTTGCTGCATACGAGCTTTCAGCTCATATATAGCTGCTGGCTCGCCCATGGATGCATAGGAAAGTAGGTCATCATCAGACATGGTAGTCACATCTAGGACAACGGTAGTTGAGCCATTTGGCCCGTCCATCATAATAGTTATTTTTGTTGGATTACTACTTTTCATTTTCAGCCTTCTTTTGCTCTTCTTCCTTCTTCTGTACTATTCTAGCCATAATCTCGTCATGTCTTTTTTTAGCTTCCTGATGCTCATTGCGCTCTGCATAGGTAAGCTTCTGTCCTCTAACTCTAGAGTTTTTCTTAGCTATAGCATCAGCTAGCTTCTCTACTAATGAGGTGTCCATAAACTCTTGATCGGATAGACCAAGCTTATTTAGGGTATCTTTCATCACCCAGCCGGCATAGGACTCGGCAGTGTACTCAAGCTCATTCTCTAAAGCATACTTTCTCTTAAGATTCTTAGCCCTATTTGCCATACCGGCCTTAATTAGGTCTTCAATATAGCTGCTAAATGATGGAGGCTCATCATATCCGGCATACTTCATCAGCTCATGGTCCAACTTGTGCCCGTATTCATGAGCAAGGATGAACGTGAATAACTCATCTGGAGTCAATTTACTCCATAAGTTATCATCCCACGTGTCTAACCTATGAGTGAATATGTTAATTTTGCCGCTACCAGGAAGGTATTGAGCCCCCACTTCTCCTCTGCCATCAGCCTCTCCAGCACCAACCCTATTTGGGTCTACTAGATCAATATCCATAGATCCGCCATCAATAGTTTTACCGCTATCTAGGATCTTTTTGTGCGCAGATGCGACCCTTCTTACGTGATCATCTGTAGCTTTTATACTTGGATCTTCGCTGTGGTAGCGTCTAATGGTAGTGCCACTTCCAACATGCTTGTAGATATCTACACCACCATGTCTTAAGACTAGGTTTACTAGTAGTTTTTGCTGAAGACTTAGGTCATCAGTATTTTTATTAAATATCTGCTCAATATCATTATAGAAAATATCAATATTATCGTACCCAATTTGAAGAGAACTATCATCTATTGGATTACTAGTTGACCAGCCATCCGGCATATTATCAATCTTTTTAGTTCTATAGTTTAAAATTCTCTTAGCATTAGCATGCAGCTCAGGAGTGACACGCTGCATGATAATCTTTTCATCTACATCTTTGTTGTCTTCAAGAGGAGATACAGCCTTTTTAATAACAGGATTAGATACTGTCTTTCCAGCAGGCACGGTGCCAGTACGAACCTGATCCAGGTCAGAGCGCTCTCCACCAGTTCTGGAGTGAAGATCTTGCTCAAATTTAGTGATGTCTGGGTTGTCAAAGATTTCATCTTTTTTAATAGGTCGACTAATTCTTAGATTCTTAGGGTCTCTCACGCGGCTGAGGGCAACGTAGACCTGTCCGTAACTAAAAGCATTCTTTTCACCAAGATCATAGTAGACCTTATCAAGGGTCTGACCCTGAGCACGGTGTACTGTTTGAGCGTACCCAAGAGTCATAGGTAGAGCCATAATAGTTGACTGAACTTCCTGGTTTAGTGCATCCCTAGATCCCATAGCTCTATCAGCACGCTGGACCAGCTCGTACTTCAAGGTGTCGTGGGCTGCAAAGGCAACAAATACTGTCTGGCCGGTCTTCTCCAGCTTAACTTCTGCAATCCTTGTGGTTGGATCCCAACCAACTAGAGTACCGTGGTCACCATTCTTCCAACGTCTTGCTTGACCCTTTTTGGAGGGGGCACCAGCAGCCTTCCTCTGGGTAGCGTCATCGTTTTTAGTAAACTGAATTCTAGCTCCAATTTTAACAACTAGATCTAGTTCTTCTTTACGACCCCGGTCTCTAGGGTCAATGTTTTTAGGAGCTTCAGACGGGATAGAGATTTCTGCGCCTGGTACTCTCGATAGGCCCAGGTCATTCCACCTCTTCACATCTTTTCTGGTATTTGCAATGACGGTAAACCCTTCTGCAAGAGGGTCCATATCAGGGTCAGCAATATATGTCTGATTGAATCTGATTAGATCGTCCTGAGATATTTTTGCATCTCTAATCTTATTCAAATCTTTCTTAAAATCTTCATCTTTTTGACGGAAGACTTCTTGAAGCTCTGCAACCTCGATTGGCTCATCGGTGAAAACATTCGAATCGAACCAAGCTGAGCTTTTATACTTTCTTTCCATAAACTGAGCTGCCTCAGTTTCGGGACTTCTCTCGTAGCCAGTTAGGGCACCATTTTCATCATATGTAGGTTCCCAGAACTTAAAGTCAATTACTGGAAGCTGTCTATTGTCACCAACAAATACAACCTGCTTACCGCCAAATGGGGTGTACATATTATTATTTGCCAACCTAAGGGCTCGGTCAATTGCATCGATAAGGTCAGCTGAAACCATTGAAACTTCGTCAATAACTAGAAGGTCTAATGCCTTCAGTTTTGCAGCCATAGGACCCTGGCTATATTTTTCAACAAAGTCTGGGAGTGCATTTAGAACCTTTGCTGGAGGGAACCCGAAGAATCTGTGAATTGTATCTCCACCAACATTCTCAGCGGCAGTTGCTGTAGGAGCTAAGACAACAGAACGCTTGTCCGTGTGCTTCAGCACAAAATCAATGATAGTTGATTTACCAGTACCGGCCTTACCTAGGATAACTGAGCTTCTGTTGCTTGTAAGTAGGCTATAGATGACGTTAATCTGCTCTTCAGACAGAGAGAAATCTCCTTGTTGTGCAGCTTCTTCAATCATAGCTCGAACTTCTTCGTCCTCGCTGACGGACTTTTTAGTGATAGGAGCACCATCTACATACTTTGTAGGCTCGTAACCAATAAGCTTGCTAGTGTTGTATCCTTTAGGGATATTTATTCCATCAACTGGTTCGTTGTTGGCTACTCTCTTATCTAGAAGTTTGCTATTCACTTCATCCGCGATTACTTTGATAGTCTCGGCATCCATAAATGGCAGCGCGTCGTGAATTTCCTGAGCACGGGTAGGGGACAGCACTCCTTCTTCATACAGCCCCATTTCAATCTCACGCAACTGGATTTCAGAAGGCGGGTTAGATGTGACCCTAGATTCAGTCTCTACAGGAGTGTCTCGGTCTGGTGTTGGGCCAGAGATAGGAGATGACATCTTCTTAAGAATAGGAGATCTGGAAGCACCCTGACTCTTTTTAAAGGCAATCAACTCGGACACTGTCATTCGACCCTTGTTTTGAGGAGGGTTTACAACAAAGTCCGGTGTACCAATCTGCTCCTTAGGAGGAATAGGAGAGTTGTTCCCCTGCTGGGCAGGCTTGCCCTTAATCTGAGGTTTTTGGGACTTGCCACGTACTGGCTGCTGATCCTCGCGGATGTCATACATAGTGTTGGCGTGAGACTCTGCGTCAGCTAAAAGTTTTGAAATTTCATTTGCACCGGACTTAGTGATGAATCCAGCCCTAATCTGGTTTCTGTAGGCTTGGAATCGTCCTTCGCTGATCCAACCCCTTCTAAATAGGGTCTTTAGGCGGTTTAGGATATCATCCACCTGCTCAACGTTAGCTCGCATGTCTCCAGAATGCTCTAGAATCTGGCTCTTATCTGCAGACTCTCTTCTATTTTGAATAGGAGAGAATCTAGATACAGGCACTTCATGGTACGTGTAGATTCCCATTCCGTACTCATCTAAACCAGTTAGCTCAGCCAATTTAATAAATCCAGGACGAGGATATCCAGCAATTCTTCCATAGATAGGTTCGCCCTCAGCTTGAGTTATGTTACCAAACATGGTGTCTTGGATTTGTAGGGGGCTGGTTCCAGATTTTGTAAAACCATCTGTCACGTCAGTGAGGATTGCACTATCTACAGTGTGCTCAGTGTATTGACGCTTATCGTTATACCCACCGGCTTCGCTGCTACTACCAACAACCTCTCTCCTTCTGCCATTTGCATCACGCTTAGCTTCAGTTCTGCCCTGGTCCATGTCGTCAATAATGCCATCAAGAACTCTAACTATAACTTTTCCAGTTAGGCGTACTCGGCTCTCTTGCTCACCATCAGGGGTGGTTATAGTGTAGACCTCGTCCTCGTGCTTAACTACAACACCAATCTGACCGTCAGGACCCATCTGCACAATTCTTCCAGGAATAAACCTATCCTCTGGACCATCACCCTGAGGCATTAGGTTCTTAGCCCTACGTCCAGCTGTACTATCATCTCCTGGACGCATGCGGCTAGAGTGGATACCCTTTTCCGTAATCATCTTTTTCATGATTGGGGTTGACTTGATGTTTACCTTGTTGATCATCTGATTCTGACCAAAAACAAAGTACGGGTTTACAATCTCCGGCCACTTTGAGTAGAAAGAGTTTGGTCCAGTCTCACCATCAAGAACTTGAATTTTTTCGTGCTTAGATAGATCCTCGCTGGTTGTCTTGACAATAGTAGGGACATGACTTGTTCCAGTCTGAACAGCAGCCTTGACTCTGTGATTTCCGTCAATAAGTACAGCCTGCTTTGTCTTAGGATTGTATAGAACTGTTACTGGATTCTTAAATCCAACACCGTCCTCCAGTTCCTTGACGTGCTTAGCTAGGCTGTCATCATTTGGCACAGGGTTACCAGCCATACTGAATAGTAGGTCTGAAGACACGTAACCAACCGCAGAATTTTTAGGACCCAAGCCCCCGTCGCCCTCTACTGTAACATCTTGCAGCCTAGCAAATAGGGAATCTCCATAAGAGCTTCCAACAGCATAGGATAGGTCTTCCGACTGCAGATCTCTCTTAGATTCAGGTAGTTCAACTGATTGCACTTCAGACGGAATAAGCTCCACCTCGAGCTGGGTGTCAAATGCACCAGGGACCTCTTCGCCATCTTCAGTAAATCGGTTTGTTCTATTGACACCGGTTACTCGAAACTGGGCATTTGAATCTAAAAGAACTTCACGCTCATCACGGGCAGTGATGCCCTCAGGCATAATAATTCCGGCGCAACCCTGAGGTGCTTTGATAGTTACAAAGAACCCCTCTTGACCACTAATATCGCTAGCTACGCCAGGACCAAAATACTCGTGAGCAATAGTAGGAGACATGCTGGTAGAAACAAACGACGACGCATTTATAATGTCGCCTTCCTTTTTACCAAAGAACATGTTGTGCACAGAGTCGCCAGGTTTTCCAACTGCACCGTGATACAAATACATGTGACGTGGAAGTCGGCTAGCTGGATTAAGCATTGCAGCCGCCAACTGAGTTCTAATAGTTTCAGCTCTAGTCCTCTGATCTTCAGAAAGAGAAGCTGGGTCTGCCTCAAGTACTTTATAGCCACTGAATCCATAATCACGTAGGGCGGCGATCTGCTCTGGAGTAAACTGCTCTCTAATAAGAGGATCGCTGTATGTTATAGGGAGATTCTCATAGTGCTCGAACTCGGTGCCATCACGCCAGTTAATTTCACCGCTGGTCATCTTCTTAAGGATAGGAGCACCAGCCTGAGACTGACGGATTACGTCATAGGTATCAGCAAACTTAACTGTACCAGTGTGATTGTCAGGGTTAATGTCTACGCTACGTGCCCAGGCATCTACCTGTTTGGTGTAGTTATTTGAGTGCAGAACATTCTTTTTGCTGTTCTGTCTAGCAAACTCAAGCATTGCTGTAGCTAGTCCAAGCCTCCGCTGTTCTTTATTGACAAAGACAGTTTTGACTTCTAGACCGTCATCCTTGAACTTGCTGTCATCTTCAAACTGTCCAGCTTCAAAGTATCCAGCACTTCCACGTTTGAAGTCATCAAACGTTGAGTTTTCAATGAAAGACTCAAAAGTTGCGCCAGGCTCAGAGACAAATACAAATAGTGACTCTCTTCCAGCACCATCGCCCTTAGACTTCTCTGATCTGACATAGGCCAGTAGTCTAGTCTCGCCATTCTCGTCTACATACGAGCCAACGGATAGCTCATTTTTGTAGCTAGATTTGCTGGAGTTGTCGCCAGGAATAGATACAAATGGTTCCTTGCTAGACCATGCTCGGTAGCTCTTAGTGTCATCCTTGCTAGAGATTCTTCCGCGTACAACTTCCTGTCTTTGTCTAGTAATATACGATGCGTAGGCAAATACGTGTCCGTCGTAAGACTGCTTCAAAACGTGAATAAGTCCAACCAGTCTAGATAGCCTGTCTTGTCCACCGTTTTCATCGTAATCTGCACGAGCCTGATTAATTAGTCCAACATATGAAGCAATCAGAGGCCTGTGTGTAGCGTCTAGAGGTGCACCAAACGGGTTCAGCAGATTTTCGTAGAATGGTCTGCGAGCTTCGTACTCCGCAAGTAGTTCGCTGTCATGTCCGCCATTTACGGATTTAGGGAATGATGGACGATCAGATACAGCACGCTTAAGAATAGGCATGTTTGATCCACGCAAGATGTCCTGCTGCGCACTTGGGTGAATGTCATTCTTAGCATACTTATCAAAGAAGTTGATAAAGTCTAGGAGTCTCTTTTCAGAGTTGGCATTTGGTAATTCTAGTTTATTGACAACGTAGCGGAACATTGCTGAGGCGTACTCAGCAAAACTCTCCTCGTAGCTAGACCCAGCATATGCTGATATAGGGTGGTCTTCACCGAGCTCAGGGAACAGTTTTCTAAACTCTTTGATGATGTCACTATCTGACATAGTGTCATTGTATGCCTCACCCAGGATTAGTCCAGCAAATGCGTGGAAATACTCATGAGTCATTGTCTCTACAAGTGCGTTGTCCTTGCTCTTGATTCCTGATTTAGGAATAGGCATTCTTTTACCGGAACGCTCTCGGGTAGTCAGCCTAGGGTCTAGCTGAATAAAGATTCCGTTCTCAGTTACTACTGTGAAACCATCTAGAGTGTTGTTACTGCCCTTTTCATTTGACATGAAGGTTCTGCCAATAGTGAAGGTGTTTGCAGATGACAAGGTTATGTGCTTCACAACCCCACCGATATCAGAGAACAGTTCCAGTTCTTGCAGCTGTCTAGCTAGATCTTGGATCTCGATGGATGACACATTGTGCCCATCACGGAAGCGTATAAATGCAGATGTACCTTCAACTTGAAGAACTCTAAATCTGGTCTCCTGAGCTTCAGATGCAGCACAGTCTCGAACGAACTGGTCCCAGGCGCGTTTGCGCTCAGACTCTGTCATCTCATCTACAGATTTACCGTACATCTGCTTTACGTACTGCTCTTTAAAGTGGTTTACACCATCTTCAGTCTCTGGATTAGGGGTGTATCTTCCATCTAGGCTCCAGGCATCCGGATCTTTAGACTTTCCGTTAGACTGCTCGTACTCTTCTAGGTCTCTGCCAAATAGCTCTCTAACACCATCGATAGTAACTTGACCAACCTTGGCTTTAAATCTACTTTCACCTCTGATTGGAGGAGCATCGCGCTCAGAGATAGCTTTCTTTATTTTGGCAATAGACTTTTCAATATTAGTTGTTTGCTTAGGGTCTGGAGTACCTTCCTCAGTTTTCTTAAGAGGATTAGCTTCCATAAAATCTACACGGTGTCTAGCGGCAATCTCTATAGGTAGATCTTTTAGCCAAGACTCTAGAGCCATCTTGTCTCCAGCATCCATACCAAGAGCGTCTAGATGTAGAGAGAACTTTCCTTTATATCCGTCGCTACCCTCTTCGAGTGGTAGCGGTTTAATCTTAGGATCCAAGGCACCAGGATTACGCTTTTTGTATTCATTTAGAGACTTCATGGTCTCCATCAGATCCAATACCTGCTGCCTCTCCTCTTCAGTCCTTGCAGCCTTAAGCATTTTTTTGAGATCGCGCTTGGTCAAATCAGCTCTAGGGAAAGTTTTAGGTACTTTAACCTCTCTTGGCTTAAAGCCAGGAGCATGCGGATCAGGCTCAATAGTAAGTTTTTTAACTAGAAGGGTTCGACCATACTCGTGTGTTTCGGTGATATTGTCTTCTAAGCGGCTTAGCGTGAACTTAAAGCTGTCTTTAGGTAGGTACTTACCTTTACGTCTAGCTTCTCGGACATCCTTATTGCTATTTTGAACACGCTCGATCTTTCGGATAATCCAAGACTCACCTGCGCGGTCGATAATGTCGCCCTCTTTTAGATCCTTTGCTGGTACAGGGTTACGATAGCCAATGCGAGAACCCTCTGGAATAATTACTGGCTTATAGGTCTCAACTTTTTCAGCTGGCTCGCCTGCATCCTCTTCTGGCTTTGGCTTTGGTTTACGGCCAGGCTTAGGTTTCTTTTCAGGGGTTGGCTGATTGTCTCCTGGCTCAGCTTCAGCAGTAGTTTCTTCAGAAGTGGTGTCTTCTGCTTTAGGCTCTTCTTCCCTATATACAAGTACTTCGGTTCTCTTTTTGTATGAAGTTTCTACCTTACCATCTTTGGTTTTTAGCACTACATTGATTCGACCAGGTGCGCCAGGGTCTTCAGAAACTTCAAGAACTTCAGCCCAGTCGCCAGACATTGTGTCGTGAACTTTATCGCCAACCTTGAGGTCACCAGCACTGATCGTTCTAGATTTTTTAGGATCTACGGGAGTGAAATCTAGGGTAGCATCCTCCGCCGCTGGAACTGTCTGCTGAGGTCTGACCCAACCGCCAGTTGCCTGCTCTTTTGGTAGAGAGCTATTGTACTTAGCTAGGCGATCAGCAGCCTCCTGAATAGCCTCATCTAGCGTATTGTGGGTAGATCTACTGCCATCAAACCCACCGTTGGATGTGAAAATATCGACAATATATTCAACTGAACCGTCGTCGTTCTTTTTAAATCCAACTCTGGCAGTACCGCCAGCCATCTCATTCTTGCCCTCGGAAGCAAAGTTGTTATCTGGATTCTTATTAAATGTGACAATGTGCGGGGTTCGTCTAGATACTGAAGATGGTTCAGCTTCTGCAACAGTTTTTTCAATATCTGCAGGGACATCGGCTCTGAGAGCCTCAGCAATAGCGGCGGCATCGGTTGAGGCATCTTTTTGTCCTGGAGTTTCCTCTTCCTCCTGGGCAGGTTCTTCCTGCTGAGGCTCCTCAACAGCTGGCTTTTCCTGCTGAGGTTCTTCGGTAGCAGGTTCTTCTTTCTTTTCGATAGGAGAGCCATCTAGATTCTTTGAAGGCTCGTAAGAGTTAATCTGATCAAGTAGCTCTTTTAGCTGAGGAGATACCCAGGCGTCTCCTAGACGGTCTTTTCTACGTTGAATAAGGTCATCGATCGGGAGACCATTTTTCATTCTCCACTTGAATTCCTCAGCATCAAGCTTTTCAATGAGATCAAGGATCTCAGCCTTAGTCATATTCTTTAGATCTTTTTTAATCTTCTTAGTCTCTTTAGGAGATAGAAGTCCACCCTTAGGAATATGCTCTGTACCCCAGACGCGGCGAATAACGCTCTTTAGCATAGCGTCTGTTACTTCAGACTTGTAGAACTCTAGTGGTGCATTTTTAGGTCTAGTTGCAATTTGTTCTGTATTGTCTTCCATCAAAAGTTTGATGTCAACGCTGTTAGGATCGTTAGGATTTTGTTTTACACCTAGTACTCTGGCAAATACACCAGGCTCAGCCTTACTCTCGATTATATCGATTGGTTTTAGATCACCGTAGGTTCCAGAAACTTTCTTGTGGCCGCGACCAGGTTGGTTGCGAGACACCTTTTTTACTGGGGTCTCAGTCTTTTCTGGCATCTTAAAGCCATCTTTTTCAAGAAGCTCTCGGATAAAGTCTTCGCTAACCTTGTGACGCTTTGACAGAGACCTGATTAGAGTCTGGGCTGTGTCAAAGTCAGTGTCACCATCCATAAGAGTCTCGTAGCGAGTCTCTTTCTTGATTGCATCAACTAGTTTTTGCTCATCAGTTACTGGTTCTTCAGTTGCTGGTTCTTCAGTTGCTGGCTCTTCTTGTTGAGGCTCTTCTTGCTGAGGTTCTTCGGTAGCAGGTTCTTCAGTTGCTGGTTCTTCTTCGGTTTTAGGTTCTTCAGTAGCTGGTTCTTGTTCACCGAGTGCGTTGCGAATTTCGGTAAGAATCTTTGACCTATCGTCAGAAAACTTGCCTTCACCTGATGGGCTAAACACAGTTAGCTGTACTTCATCATCCTCGAAGTCTTGAGTAACCTCAAAACCATTCTCTGCCTCGAGCTTAGCTATAAGTTTTACTACTGCATTTGTCTGAGCATTTGATAGGCCGGAGATAGTTATTTTTCCGCCACCCGACACAGAGTACTTTACATCCCCGGAAAGAACTCCAGCTGTGTCCGGACTGCCGCTGATCGGTGCTCCAGTATCATTAGTAGACTCAACTACTGGCTCAGATGATTTCTCAGCTTCTTTGCCCGCAATGACATTTTGAATCTCTTTTAGAAGTGCAAGTCGAGCAGCTTCGCCTGAGACCCCAGTGGACGGCTTTACTGAAAGAATAGCGGCTTTCTCGTTAGCAACTGGCTTAGGATTAGGAGAGTCTTTGGTTATAGTTCCAGCATCACGGAGTCTTTGTACAGCTTCCTTAAGATTATCCCAAGTAACAAAGCTATAGTCGAGACGAATATTTCCGTTTTCATCGATTGAGTATTGGATGCGGTCAGTAAGGTCACCAGAGTCGCCAGCAGCAGCGGACTCGGGCTGAGGGAAAGTCTTTTTTTCTTTTTGCGCTTTTGTCTTACGCTCTATAGGCTTTGACTTGTGAGGGAAGTTTGCAGCAGGGAAGTTTATAGCATTGAATAGGTCTTGAAGAACGGCAGCACGCTCGTCTTTATCGTCAATAGTGCGCTTAAACTGACTTACGCCGGCGGTTGCGTCATACTCAAAACCAAAATCACGGAATAGGTTTGCTCGCTCTTTATCAAAATAGCCAACGAGAGATATCTCACCATTGTCATTAACAATGAATCGTAGACGACTGGTTAGTGGTCCAGTTGTATTAATGTCACCAGAAATGTTTGATTCTGGACTTTGAGACTTAATGTATTCAGCTACCTTAGCAACTGTTTCTTCATCATGAGGAATCATTAGGTCATCGATAGGTAGACCCTGCTGCATACGTAGTGGAAGAATGTAGGAGTCTAGTTCCTTAATGTAGTTGAATCCGGTCGACTGAGCACCGCCAGTTACACCCTTTAGAATCTTCTTTACTACAGCATCAGGTACTGACCCCTGAGCCTCTTTAAGTTTGTGTAGAATCAGATCTGCCTGAGCTTGGCTAATCTTGCCTTTACCACCGATAACCTGAATGCTCTCAGGGATCTCTACTCCAGCAGAAGGTTCAACAACAGGTTGCTTCTTTGCAGCTGGAGTTTTTGCCGGTGCTACAGCCTCTTCTTCAGAGACATCCTCTACAACACGGCTCTTCTTTTTTACGCCAAACTTTTGAACATTTTCAGGGGTGATCTGATTGAATCTATTTTCTGCAAGTCTTCCATTAGGGGTTGATGCAAGCCTCAGCATATTTGCAGGGTCTGAGGTCATACCCTTGACTTTAGTCGTGACTCCAGCTACAGTTCCGTCTGCTTTTTGAAATCTAATAGCGTAGGATACTGCATCGTTAGCTTTAACAGACTCTAGAGGTCTATCATTTTTATCTAGGGCATATACATCTAAGATAATACCAACTTCTTCACCAGTCTTAGGGTGAAGTAGCACATCCCCGGGTTCGATCTCGCTAGGGTATTTCTTTTTTGCTCTAGCTAGTGCAGGGGGCAGTTGCTGAGCCGGGGTGGCTCCCTTAGTTTTTTTGTCCGCGATCGGGAAGACATCATCTGGCTCTAGTGAAACGGTCTGCTTTACGCCTAAATCATTTTCTAAGACAACATCAAATGCATTAGTAAGAGAGTCGGGCTTACCAATAGATTTAACAGTTACGTGTTCCCCGCTGTACACAATCTTGCTGCCTTTTTTAAGTTCAGATGCTTTGATCTGATCCGGCTTCTCGGTTTCTACAGGTTTTACAGGCTTTACCTGCTCTACTGGCTTCTCTTCTTTAGGAGAGGCTAGTTCAACATCATCATTAATGTTGATTAGCTTTGCGTCATCCTCGTCCTCGCCAGGGGTCTCAAAAGTTACGTAACGATCTCCACGGCTGCCTGGCTCGATAGACTTAATAATGCGGTCTTCGTCCCAGGCGCGTATTACGTCTCCAACCTTGAGGTCCTTACCCTTTACGGTGTTCTTGCTTACAGACTTCTTGATAATAGGTTTAGCTTTAGGCCAAGCTTTAGTCATCTTGCCTGGATCAGCAGGAACGGTCTGAGTAATCTGACCATCTTCCCAACGGACGAAAGCCTGGATTTTGCCATTCTCTGATTTGACGTCGGCAACTAGACCGAAACGCTTTCCGTCAGAAACAATGTCGCCATCTTTTAGGCTAGAGTGTGGGATATTTGTTTCGGTGCGGCCCTCAACCATCTTGCGAAGATTAGGCATCTTAGGCATCTTAGATGAAGCAAGTTTGATGTCGTCATCAGTTACTGGATCCTTGCGGGCAGTTTCTAGGTCTACTACATCTTCTTCTTTAGCATCGAGGCCCTCGGTTTTGATGCCAATACTTTGAAGGTATTCTTCACTAATAAGACCCTTTACAGGCTCAAACTTAGTATTAGGTACGTGAATTACGTAGAGTGGTTTTCCATTCTTGTCCGAGACAAGAAATCTACCATGATCTTTAATATCAGATGGACCGATATATACACCGTAGCCATCGGAAATCTTACCGCTTTTATCCCGCTGTTTCCAGCGGTTGGTGCGGCCCATTTCGACCCATTCACCCTCGTGGCCCTTACGCTCGGAACGTAGCTGTCCCTTAGCCCACCAACCCCAGCCAGGGCCCTTAGTGCCAGCAGCAATAAGAGGGGAGAGCTTCTCCTCATCGTCGGCTACGTAGTAGTCGTAGTCCTCGTAGTCAAAAAAATCGAACAACTATTCACCCTCTGATAGGCCAAGAATTTCGTTGATGTTTGGGTACTTAGCATCTAACTCGGCTTGCTTTTCAGGGTGACGTTCGTACCAAGCATTGATCTTGGCACCAATCTCTGGGGTTCTATTGCCGAGATTCCATGAAGGATGGCTACCAGTGCGCTCAAAGATTTCATCTCCAGCTGCTTCAAACCCCATACTCCAGAATACTTCTAGGGCCGCTAAATCCAGATCAGCCCAGACTAAATTCTTAGTTTCTTCATGGGTGCCCCAATCCAGGTGAATGCTTGGAGTTGGCTGTTGATTATTATCTGCCATTGCTGTCCTTAGTCTCTAGAGGCTTAAGTCTATCGTATGCCAATTGTACTATCAAATTGACATGCGTAGCATTCCCATTCACTGGAACTGTTATATTTTAGTATACCAACTTTTGTGGTTATCTATATCCGTGAATGGGCTATGCTATGCCATCTAGACGTCTGTCTAGCTCCTTTAAAGCTTCTTTTGCAGACCTAAGTGGTGCAACATCGAGGTTACTGGTTTTTAGCATTGTCTGTCTGACGTAGTCACGCAAACGCATTGCATCTTCATCAGTCAGAGAAGCAAGACTTCCAGAACCGGACTCAAGCATTGCAATAAGTTCCATCAGACTACGTCTGTTGCTTTCATCTTGCTTCTTGTAGTAGTCTGGGTTATCTTTTAGGAACTGAATTCTTTCCTCAGATGACTTGATAGATTCATTGATGTCATCGTCAGATGCATATCTGAATGGGAAGAACCTGTCTTTCTGAGGAGTCTTCATGTAGCTCTTCAGTGTATCGATGTTTGATTCCTGGTTTCTGATCAAAGCTCTAATGTGTGCTTCGTAGTCTCTAGGAGTTTCCTCTGTATACGACTCAGACACGGCCTTCTTCATGATCGGAGATTTTTTGACTTCATCAGTCTTAGGATCAAGATCAGTTAGGGACCAGGTAGCTGCATCGCGTTTGACTTCTAGATCAGCAATTTCTTTTTCTAGCTTTCTTCGAGCAACCATCAGACGCTGCTTGTAGTCAGACTTAGTGTAGTCATCCATTCGAGCATTAGACTCGTTAGAGCGAATAGCATCCATCCACTTCTGAGAACCGACAGGGAACTGAGATGGGTCTTCACCCTCTCCGCGGAGGCCTGGTGGCTTCCATGGACCAGTTTGATCAATAATCTGCTGAAGTTCTTCCATACGCCAAGCAATGCTTTGCTCGTGGATTTCTCTTGGAGCACCTACATAGCCGTTGGCTTCTCTGTCTGCTAGCCACGCTTGGTGTTTAGCTTCTTTTTCATCAGCGATCTTCTGCTCTGCAGCAGCAATACTAGCTTCAAATGCAGGCAATCCACCGTCGTAGTTCCAAGTGGCAGCATCCATTCTATTTTTATTATCCTGGATTTCCTTCTTGATCTGGTCAACTGCACGCCATACGGACATTCTGCTAGATGCTTCTGGAGCAACAATCAAAACATCACGGTTCTCATCATAGTTAGGATTTTCTAGCCAGCCCTCACGCTCAGCATCATCTCTAGGACTTAGGAACTGAGTTCTCATGCTGTAATACCCAGGAAGCTCTTCTCCGGACTCAATACGAGCCATTTTTTCTTCAAGCTTCTTTATTTCACGCTCGTAGAACTCTTTAGGCATTCCAGAGACATTCTTATCTAGAGGAGTACCTTCAGAGATAGCTTTCTTGATGATAGGAGAGCCAGAGCCATCGTCGGTTCCGCTGTCCTTACGCATTCCTATCTCTAGCTTAGGATCCTCAATGAAGCCTTCTAGGTTACCCAGCGCAAGACCAAGCTTTGGACGAGTAAGCGCAACGTAGACTAGACGAAGTTCTTCTAGGGCATCCCAGGCCTTCTTGCTATCTAGGTTGTACCAGTCTTCTCCAAGGCGAACGTAGTCACGCTCAAGACCCTTAGCGGTGTGTCCAGTCATACCAAGGACGTGGATGTTTTTACCACTCAGGTTGTGTACTAGTTCTTCAAGCTGCTTTTTGCCGTCATCCTTCATACGCTTTTCCCACCAGTACTTAGGCTTACCCTTATCGTTAAGCTCTTCAGTACGCTTGAAGCCAAGCTCTTCTAGGATTGCACGATTTTCGTAGACACCAACACCAAAGTCATTGGACATGGAGACGTCAAACACGCGGATCTTTTTGTTGTTCTTGTTTTCTCCAATAATCTTGTAGCCAATGTTGTTACCTAGATCGCCAGACTTGCCGACCTCCTTAGGTACTGCATAGCCATCTACGTGTAGTCGGAAGTTTTTTACCATCTCTTTGAGCTCGATTAAGGCTCCAGTAGTAGATAGTCTCTTCTGGTTTCCTTCCTCATCAAACTCAGCCTGAACATTGTACGCCTTTACAAGCTTTCCAGCAAGGCTTAGTAGAAGCTTGATACCGTGAGGAGCAGTACCACTTTCAAGTGCTTTTTGAACATCGTCCCATGACTCTGGGCCAGCAAGCTCGTCTGGAACTGCTGACTTAGGCTTAGACCTAATTTTTCCATCTTTATCGACAGGACCTAGTCGGAAGTAGATAAGCCACTCAAGCATGTCAAGGGCATGCTTTTTGAAAGCTTTAGTGGTTCCAAAAAGTTTTTTATCTTCTTCATTAGGGAATGCAATCTTTAACTTTAGAGCCTCGGCAATAATTCCCATGTTAGTTCTAGATACAGCAAGAATGCTTTCGATAGGTTTACCGTCAACACCAGGTTTCCCTATCTCAAGGTCACCTGTAGGGATGATGATTGACTCTAAGTCAGGTCTACCAACTAGGCGTAGCTCTTCTCCAAGCAAACGAAGAACGTTGTTTGCTGGGCCAAGTGCACCACTACCAGTTCTAAAGCTCTGGGTTAGAGATAGAGTGATGTCTCTAGGAATAACCTCTAGACCATTTGTAGCACCGCGGAAACCGTAGATACCCTGGTTGGTGTCACCAACGGTAACAATCTGTAGATTGTTATTGTGCAGCTCATGCTGTTTGATCAGCAAGTCTAGGAATACAGGGTTAACATCCTGGGCCTCATCTAGGAAGATGACATCTGGAACGTTCTTAAATCCGTGAACGCTGATTCCGTTACGGTTTACTTCCTGCATATCTGGATCAGTTAGAGCCCAGTTCTTGAACATTACATCGTGGGTTACACGTAGACCAGAGTCATAGTCCTCGTCTACATATGCAGCCCACAGCTGCTCTGCCGCTTCAAGGAGCACTGCTGGAACCGGAGTACCCTCTTCTACAGCATAATTGAATCTAGTGAAGTGTTTAGGAGTGATAGACGGGTCAGCAGACTTCATCCACTCTTCTAAGGCATCGTACGCGTACTCGGCAATTTGGTCTTTTGTGATCTTGTTTGCAGCTGACTCATCTTCCTTTTTGCCCTTTTTCTTAGTAGGGGCCACTCTCCAACCAATAGGAGTCTTAGAAACATAGTCGTCAAAACCAAAGAGGGTGGCAACAAGGTGAGAATATTTACCGTTAACAGAGTATCCGTGCTCCTGAGCCTTCATTCGAATAGCAAGTGTCTTGTTGACAGATGTATTGAACGCCATAGAGTTGTGAGTCATGGTATTAGTTCTGGTAGGATCATCAGATTCCATACCAAAACGCGCCTTAGCTTCTAGCTCATTCTGCTTGTTGAATACCGAGTAAATGATGTTTAACTTAGGTCTAAGCATCTTTAAAACCCTAGCTGCCTGCTCAAGGTTAGTGGTCTTACCTGTTCCAGCAAGAGCCTGAATAACTACGTTGTAGCCACCAAGGATGGCTGCAAGGTTGTTTTTACCCTCTGCTGTAGGCTGTACCTTTAGCTGATCAATTACAGTTTCTAGTTCCTTAAGAGCTTTCTTGAGATCTTTGACAGTGATTGTGTCAGCAGGTCTCTCGCTAGACATCTTCTTAATGATCGGCTTGACCGCTGCTCGCTCTGCAAGAGGAGTCTCTACCCCGTCCTTCTCATTGGCTTGAACTGATAGAGATTGCTGCTTGGCAATACCTAGTCTAGATATAACATTTCCAGCAGTACGCTCGGAATAGAACCCACCGTTCACAGCTTTTTGATATCCACGAACCTGGCTCTTCGATAGAAGACCAATTTCGGCTAGGTCATCAACTAGGTTTAGAATTTGATTGTTCTGCTCTTCGCTAGAATCTTTGTGGTTTGCGCGACCAGTAATTAGGATGTCAGCAATACTAAGAGTAAGTGGTTGTCCACCAGGTACGTTTACAGTTACACATCCGCCCTGAACAAATCCAGATACTCCTGCCTGTACTCCAGAAGGAATAGATGGGTGGGATACGGCCATGTCGTAGTCGACTAGCACGCCGTCTTTAGTGGTGTACTGGTCGGTGACATTTGCGAGGTTGCTAGGCTTCATCGGTTCGATGATGGTAGACCCATCAACAAGACCAAGTGTGCCTGGGAACTCTACCAAAACATAGGAACTTTCTACAGCACCGCGTGATTGACCGATACGTCCGCTTACAACGTCCATGACATATGAACCAGATGGCAAATCATTGACAATGTTTGCAGCAGGAGTATCGACAATACGGGAGTTATCCTCGATCTGTCCACCCTGAAGCATTTCCTGTACTACGCTACCGAAGTTTCCAAGAAGCTGCTCAAGAATAGATCTAGCCTGGCTATTTTCTAGGTCAGCACCAATGTTGTCTAGGAGAGCTAGTCTATCTGCAAGGAAGTGGGTAACTTCAGCCTTGTAGACTTCCTTAGCGGTATCGTAGTCCTCATCAGTGTATCCGTTTGTAGTGGCATCAAAGTTGAAGTCACGTCCACCAGCAGAGAGACCACGCTTAGCACGGTCTAGCATTGCCTGGAATACCTCTAGGGTAGAGACAATGTCAGCGTCAGCCTCGTGGCGTCCATTGTTTGATAGACCGAAGTATGTAACTAGGGATTCTAGAGTGTTAGATGGCTTCTGTACACCGAAGATACCATTCCAAGGCTGATCAACAATCTTGTATGGAGCGTCTGGGTTTTCCTGAGACCACTCTGGCATGATGTGCTTCGATAGCCCTAGTGTGTCGATGAATCCACCAATTTCGTATTCTGGTAGACCAGACTCACGTAGAGTTCTGTTTAAAACCTCCAGGTCAAAAAGTAGACCATTGTGTCCAAGTAGGATTGCACCCTTAGGAACAAACTGCAGGAACTGCTCCATAGCTTGACGCTTGGTAGGCTGCTGAGATAGGAAGTCGTAAGTTACCTTACCGCCCTTACCGTCACCAACTTCTTTCAGGGTCCAGTGGCTAATGTCTGACTCTGGGTTAATGTAAGTGCTGGCAATATCATCAAGGCTCAACTTGCGGGCACGTAGCACAGCCATTTGAATCGGGTCATTCTTAATAGCTGGGTCATCTAGGTCAGGGATACCAGTAGTTTCAAAGTCAAAGACATAGATATCATGGTTACTTAGGAACTCAATAACTTCATCCCAGGTCTTCATGCCGCGTAGAGGTTCTAGAGCCGCTCCGTGGAATGCAGGTGGGTAGAAGAACTTCATGCGAGGAGCCTTCTTAATCTCGCTCTTAGCCTTCTTTAGGATAGGAGTGATTCTGCTGTTCTCGGCAGCCATAGAGCGAGGCTTGAAGATACCAGCCTTGTAGCTACCAATCAAGTCATCGATTGAAGACGAGATCCTGTTCAGGTACTCTTTCTGCTCTGGAGTTAGGTTGGAGGTGTCTCCGTAGTCGTAAGCACCCTCTCCAATGCCAGCTACACCATCAGAAACTAGTGTAAGCAGGCGATTAACCTCGTTAGGGGTAGGAGCGTTCTTTAGTCGGTTTCCGTGCATCACGTAAACTAGTCCGTTTAGATCAGCGAAGGCCTTCTTCATTACCTTACGAGCATCGTCTGGCATCTCTTTGCGAGGTAGGTCAAGACCCTGAGTGATTGCAGCAATGATCTGACGAACATTGTTGCGAAGACGGCGTGCATCAGCAAGGCGAGCTGCGTTTGCTAGCTCCTCATCCTCCATGATGCCAGGCTCTACGATAACTTCCTCAGCAACAGGTGCTTCTTCAGTTACTGGAGTCTCTTCCTGAGCTGGTTCCTCGGTTGTAGGTTCCTCAGTGGTAGGTTCTTCTACAACTGGTTCTTCTACAACTGGTTCCTCTACAACTTCTTCCGGCTTCTCCGCGATGTCGTCGGTGCCACCTAGATTTACTTCAGGAACATCTGGACGATTAGCGCGTTCCTGAGCAATCTCATCCTGATACTGAGTTACGGTCTTAGCACCTTCACGATAGATTCCAGGGTACTTAGGGGTATAGTCCTCTGGAACTGTAAACCCATTAGGAACTCGAAGGTCAGTAATGTCAAGTCCGAACTCGATAGAGTCACGTAGGATAGCGGCATCGTAGTCGGCTTCAGTTACTTTTAGACCTAGAGCATCTGGATAGTCTTCAGTAGGGCCGTCAAAAAGGGTTCTTTGAATTTCCCACTTGGTCATATTTGGAACGGTCTTTAGAAGATCTTCCCAAAGGTCGTCGCTGATCAGACCCTTCTTGCGAAGAATCTCTAGAGACTGTAGCTGACGTAGGCTAGGAGCATTTTCAGTAAGGTTAGTTGTAAGAATAGCTGGCTTGTATTTATCGTTGAAGCCACGCTTGCTGAACTCAGCAATCTTGTTCTTCCACCACATGTATGGCTTGTCTGGGCTGACATCGATGAAGTCCTGGATTTCTTTATCCGAGAAGTCACCATTTTCAAATAGTGCCTCAACCTTGATCATCATTGGCTTAGACGGGCCCTTGTCACCAACGTTAGAGAATAGATAGTCTGGTTCTACAGCCTGACCCTGCTCCTCTTTAACTTCTGCAGCAAGCTTAGGAGTGAATCCTTCAGCATTTTGTCGAGCAGGGTAACCACCCTTGATTCTGCTCTGCTCATCTTTTAGCTCTTCGTTGTTCATGTCATGCATGGTTTCAAGGAGACGTTGAACTTCAGCATCAGGCACGTCATACCAACCAAGCATTGCTCGTAGGTACTGACGAACCTTAATCTGACCGTTAGGCTGGTCACCCTCTTGAGGGTTTAGCTTACGTTGCTGGTTAAGTTCACTGATTAGATCCATAGCCTGAGCATTAGAGAATCTATTTTCATTCTTAGTGAAGCTCAGGTACATGTCATCAATGCGCTCAGCTAGGCGTGGAGTTAGCTTTCGATATGTAGCAGCTGTCTCCAACTTCTTCATAGTCTGTGGAGTAATTGGAATATCTTCATCGTCGCCGCCCTGGTCCTGCTGCTGGTCCTGGCCATCTTCTCTGAGGCCCTTTTCAGGGTTGTAGTCGGCGTTACGCTCAAGAGCATTTAGAGAAAGAAGTTCTTTCTTGAGGGCATACATGGTTGGGTATGCATCCCATGAGCGGTAGCGAGACTGGATGTCATCAATCAGTTGGTACTGCTCTTCAGTTAGGTTAGTAAGACCGCGCTTGCGGGCGATAGCTAGACGAATCTTGTTACGCTCGTCTGGCATATACCAAGAGTCTTTTGACCACGCAGCTGGGGTGGGACGATCTGGTAGTGCTTTAATCCTGCGATAGATAGCAGTAAAGTCTTTAGGAGTGTACTTCTCCGAATAGGTGAGCATGTGGTCAAGCATGTCAAAGTATTCTGGTGGGAGTTGCTTGGTGTGGTAGAGACCCCTACCCATTCCAGTTTCTTTGTTATAGCCAAGGAACCAACGCTGGATGTGTTGGTAGTCCGGGTTGATCGACTCTAGCCCATCTTCAGTAACGATCTTCTTTTCAATAGGCTCTTCCCACTTCTCTCCCCAGCGGGCCTGGTCCTTATCATAGGAAACACCGTCTTCTGGTTTGATTAGCTCTAAAGCCTCATCATCTAGCGGGACATCAAACTCTCCAGAGGTCTTGTAAGCTTCGCCCTGAGAACGCTTGATGATAGGCGAGTAGCGTTCTACCAAGTCGATAGAGTCTTGTAGGTCTTCCCAGTTGAAGGCTGTACCAACAGGCAAACCACTTAGAGCATCAAAAGCCGAAATAGTGTCGCGAGCAATAATAGGTGTGCTTACAGATTGCTCATCAAAACGATCATCGTAACTAGGGTCGTTAGTCTCGCCAACAATCCAGTTACCGAAGTGAGCTGTATAGCGGTAGTTGTTGGATCCGTACCAGCCATCTGAAATCTTGTGCCATCCGCCAGGCATATTCTCATCCGGGCTGTAGCCCTCGTCAGATGCAGGCAGCGAGTCAACTTGCTCTGGAGTAAGGTCGGAAACGGCTTTCTTTAGAAGCGGAACCGGCTTTGCAACCTGTGCCGGTGCAACTTTACCAGTGTTATCTACTGGCTCGTTCTCTACGCCGGGGTAGGTAGCATCTTCACTTGAAGCAAGCTTTTGGATAGCAGACCACTCTTGAGCATAGCCAACAACTTCTTCCTGGCCGCGCTTACTAGACACAAGTTCAAAGATAGGCTTCTTAGGGTCTAGAACATCAGTACCGTCTGGACCAACAACTGTTGCGCCAAACTTACGCTGTGCCTCAGCAATGCGAGCTAGGGTAGTCTCGTCGTGGTTATCAAACTTAGTGGCCTGGTAGCCATCGCTAGTCACAAAGTGACGAGCAGCGGCAGGCTTGTTAGTCAGCTGAGCCAAACGTGGGCCAACCCTGCTTGAGTACCAGCTGGTAGGGAGCTCTCTACGCTTCATGTCCTTGATATCAACAAAAGGTACTTGCTCTAGGCGACCAACCTGGTGGTAGTTCTTTACAGCGTGCTCTGGAAGAATAGCCTTAATGCTTTCAAAAACACTTAGTGGTACAGAATAGATACCATTCTTAATACCCTTAACGTCAGTGATCTCAACGTCAATGCTGTTTGGGTCAGTTCCGTTTCCAGCAACCTTACATACAACAGACATGATCTGACCGGACTTCATCTTTACGTAGATGCGCCCGCCGCCGCCCATTTCAGCAAACTGACCGAAACGGTCACGACGCTGTCCTTCAGCACGCTGCTTACGGTGCCAGAAGCTATTCTTACCAGCGTATGGGTCACCAAATGCAACAAGTGGTCTGATTAGTAGGTCGCTAGGTACCTGGCCTGGAGGAAGCATCTGAAGCTGTGTTAGGTGGTAGGTAAACTCCACAGACATAGGGTTGCTTGAGTAGACAGATGCAATGATTCCGCGTACGTTCTCGTTAGTAATACGTGGGTCTGCAGCAATCCACTCTGCTCGCTGCTCGCGAATAGCCGATGCAGTTAGAACTGCAGACGTAATTGTAGAGCTTGGGTTGTGGATTGGAAGTAGGTCGGTGTGCTTAACCATGCCATTAGAGGTTGGACCCTCGTAAGCAAGTGTCAAAAAGTTATTGATTTCGCGAAGTGCATTGAAGTAAACAACGCCCTTGTCCTCAACATCAGCAGAAGCAGTGATAATACGCTCGGCAACCTGGAAGATAGCTTCGTCGCTAACCTTTCTGATTTCTGGAACGTCTACACTTCTAGACTCAATCGTGTCAATGATTGCGTGTTCTAGGCTCATCTCGCCATTTAGTAGTTCATCAAACTTTTTGACTAGGTTGCTCACTATTAGAACTCTTCCTTTTTCTTTGGCAGAAGATCTGCATCTTTACTGTCGTACAGCTTAATAGCCAGCAAAGCTGCTCTATTGAATGGTGATTCGTTTTCCTTGACTGCACGCTTCCAAGCTGCACGGAATACAGGTACAGACTCGTAGCCTAGGCCAGAATACTCTGCCATAGCAACGATAGCTTGCTCAGGGCCGTCATACATCGACTCTTCCTTGAGATCCACAATCAATTCACGGTCAGCAAAGCCAGCCGCTGTGATTGCGCTACCTACAGAAAGAGTAGACGCTGGGTGTTCCTTATTTAGTAGGTCAGAGTCATCAGCTGTTGCAGTTACTTTTAACTTCCCAGCCTTGACTAGGTGTAGGAAGTTGTCTACTCGCTCAATACCAGAAGAGTTGTAGGTCAGACCCTTTACAGGGTTAGATGAGAACTCAGTGGCTCCACGGCGGTAGATTGCTTTTAGCTGTGAAAGAGTGACCTTGCGAACGTCGTCAACAACGCTACTGTTGTGCTGATCTACCTTTTCACCAAGGGCAGTCTCAGCTACGCCAGAGAACGAGATGCTTCTTGCAGAAGCAATGATTCCATTCATGTTTGGCTTTACTAGCTCTTCATCACTAGGAGCCAGCAAGCTCACAGCTTCAATCTCTACTGAAGAGAATGTAGACATTTCTGATGTTGCCTTACTTGGATCTACAGAACCATCTGGCAGTACAGCAAAGCGACATAGGCCACCTTCCTCTACTGATGAATCGATGATTGCACAGCCATTTGGTGAGTTGAAGAATACACAGTTGCCACACTTAACGCCAATAGCGGCGTGATTTGCGTTGTCTGCAGCAGCTGTATAGCCTACCCAGACTCCAGTATTGTCATCATTAAACTTGCCGTGCTCCTTGACAATGTCAAGTAGGGCTTGAGCTAGATCTTGCTCTTCTGGAACTAGGTGTCCAGCAGCAAGTAGGGTGTTACGGATTGATTCGGGGGTAGGCTGAAGTTCAGGCAGTGACTCATCGTTATCGTTGTCAACTGCTGTTAAGAGAACTTCAGCCTCAGATTTTCCCACTGGCATGGTGTGAATGCTTGTAGCGTCTGCACCAACAGTAGTTCCGAGCTGCCATATCCACTTCTGAGTCATGTCGATGCGCTCGGCTAGGAAGTTTGCAACTCCCTGCTCGTTGAGAGCATTTGCAATGTCAAAAGCTGCTGTTAGGCAGTGGAGGATCTGCATAACACCCTCGTAAAGGTTTGCAGACATCTCCATAGGGTCGCCGCCTGATGGGCGTGCTTGAATGGAGCTGCTGGAAGCTAGTTCATGAAGCATGTGAGGTGCATCATATCCGAGCTTGCGAATATTTTCAGCGATTGCATCTTCTGATTCGGCATAGTCAGTGTAGATTTCCTCGAAGAAGTCATGGAACTGCGAAAAGTGCGGTCCCTTGACATTCCAGTGATAACCGTGTGCTAGGTAGTGCAGAGTAACTGTATCTGCCAATACCTCAGCGAGCTGCTGGGCAAGCGCAAGCTTGTTCAACTGCTCCGGAGTTGTAATGTTTTCCATTTTATTTCCTTATTGGGCTGGGTTTGTAGTTGGTTCTGCAAGTGCTACCTGTGGGGCTGCAGTGGCACCCTCAGTGTTTGGTGGGGTTACACCTTCTGGTGCTTCCGGAGTTGCGGCCTCGGCTGCAGGGGCTCCAGGAGCGGCTTCAGCGCCTGGCTGACCGCCTTGGAGAACCTGGGATAGGTCTTGTGGCATTGGAGCAACGCTAGTGGCTTGTTGGGCCGCTCTAGCCGCTGCCATGACATCAGGGGCAACTGCCGAAAGCATGGCTTCAGTAAGCTCTGGGGTAATCATACCCTTTTCAATGAGCAAACGTAGTCCAAGTTCTGTTGGTGATGGTGCATCTGAGTCTGAGAAGCCGTGTGCACGTCTCCAAGTCTCGTAGGATACTGCCATCTTATCGAAACCAGCGTCTGCATCCATTGCGCGGTCGTTACGGGTTGCAACAAGGCTTGGGTCATACCAAATAACAAGCTTCTCAACCTCAGCAGGGTTGTAGCCATTGGCTAGAAGGTATGGACGTAGATAAACAACGGTCAGGGCATCAGCAAGCAAAAGCATCAACGGCTCGATGTGCGCCTTGTAGAGGGCTTCATCAATCTGCATCGCGTTTGAGTACTTAACGTTTGCTAGACCAGTTACAACGTCCTTAGGGACGTCGAGGCCCTGCAAGATACGCTCTAGAACTCTGTCTGAACGCTCTGCAAGAGCTGGGTCGAAGCTACGCTCGAACTTGAACTGCTTGATCTTGTCACCAAGTTCGGCAGGACCACGAATAATAAGTGGTACAACGGCTGCAGCAGAGTCCTCGTCGCGGATTGGGGTGGTCATTGCGTCGATGAGCTGATCTTCAAACTCATCTGCGACTTCTTCTGGGGTAGGTTCTGCGTAGAGACCATCTGAGTCATCGTACGGGTAGCTAGGATCTGGTGTAGCTGCAACGCTCAGGCCATCTGGCAAGTAAAGAGCACCAGCGTTCAAACGTGAACGTGCGGTAGAGCGGAAGGTACGGTTTAGAAGCAAAAGCTCGGCACAAAGGTCAAGCATTCCCTTTAGGCTTGAGTCAGCCTCTTCGCTGTAGCGTGGGTGTGCTCGCCAAACGCGTCCAACGAAAGCATTCTTAGGAAGGACAGAGGCAACGTTCTTCATCATGTTCTGAGTTGAAGCACCCTGTTGATATTCGCGGCGTCCTGAAACAACGTAGTTTCCTTTGTTATCTAGGCTTAGTTCGTCAACAGAACGGATGTCCCATGATTCTGGAAGTGCGTGGCCAACCAAAGCTGGCATCTGAACTAGGTAGCACTCACCGGCAACAAGAATATTTAGGGCTGCATCACGTAGAAGACCTGCCTGGCCTCCGTAAGCACTGTCAAGACGCTGTAGAGCACGCTCTGCGGCTGTAGCTAGGTCCTGGTCAACATTCTTTACCTGACGTACAGGCTTTGGGGCTTCTGAAGGATCTACAACAATAGCTGCGTAAAGACGGATACGAGAGACAACGTTTGCAACAAGGTTGAAAGCATATTTGATCTCACCAATAGCATCGTAGTACTCCCAGGCTTCTGACTGCCAGCTGGAAGATTGTGAGAGACGTCGGTTGCGGAACTTTTCCGCTTCGTTCTTGTCATTTAGCTTAACCTGAACTGCGGCGGCTGTAAGAGAACGGATTGTTGTGTATGCGGCAGCAGTGGCTTGGCCCTGAGGGCTCAAGAAAACAGAGTTGGATGGTAGCGCAGCGGCTGCGGGAATACTTCCGCGAAGAGGCTCGGGTCCATTGTCCGAGTTACGGCTAAAAACGCCCAAAATTGGCTCCTGTCATTTATAACGGAACGGAGTTAACGTTCAACCCGTGCGGCTATGATTCCTGCAATAGCTGAAAGTGCTAGCGGAAGGCTAACAAGCAATGCTATCGATGAATCTATTGTATACCAAATAGTTAGGAGTGATCCGAACCAGATAGACATACACCAGTCGCATGTGAAGAGGTATCCGAATGTTGTTGAGGGTGGAAAACGCTTCCAGATCCTATTACGCAGCCATTCAAAGATAATGTCTGTAGTAAATAGGCGTGAAAGTCTGAACGTCGCTAAGGACAGTAGGGCTAGATCTAGAATAGTTAGGTCTTTAAGCAAGTGGGTCTCGATTCGACTGAAGTGTTTTGTAGGGGTTCCAAGAACGTAGACGTGAGCCACAACCGCAGTTTGTGTCTTTCTTGAATGAGATCATCTTACCTGACTCGGTTACAACGTAGGAGTCAAGCTCAGGTGAGGTTGCTTTCTCGAAGTATGTGTAACGCTCGTTGAAAATAATCTGAGCTCCCTGTGGAGAGTCTGCGGCAACTGTAATGTTTGTATCGGTAATGATTACACGAGTGGTCTGGACGTAGTAGGTGTTTGGGATGTTTGGTCCAGCTTGGAACTCATGAACGTCCCTAAAAGTTCCAGGAGAGGCGATGGTAAAGTGCGCTGGGAAAACGTCGTAAAGGATCTTCATGGTTCTATCTTAGTGCTTGGACGCGTCTGGCAATAGCACGGTGGGTGACATTGGCTGCACGAGCAATGTCGGCAATAGAGACGTCGGCGTCGCGGAGTTCGGAAACTATTCGGTTCATCTCATCGTTGGCCTGGGCGTAGGGGTGGCCCGAAGGCATACGGTGACGGAATAGACGTGCTTGAGGAGCTATCTCTTTTAGACGTTCGGCAGTCTGAGGTGGTACTCCCGGTGAGACAGGAGTCAGACGTTGGTAGCCACCTTTTGGGGTCTTGTAGTGGGGATCCGGGACAATGATGTTGAGCTTAGCTCCGGTGTACTTCTGATCGACCCACGCCTTTACGGTTGAGCGACGTTTTGGAGGATCGAAAGCATCTCCGATTGCTTGGAGAGTCCACCCCTTTTGGAAGAGCTGATACGAGCGAGTAAGTAACTCTGGACGTCGAAGAGAACGTAGTAGTTCAACTTCGGATTGTGGTAGCGGATGTTCGCGTGCGGATCTTCTTGACATACAAACATTGTATCATACTTCGTCCAAAGTTTACGTACTTTATTTAAGAATGATACATTAACTTATTTTGGTTTTGGCCTGCAAGAAGGCAACAGTATAATTTCAGGTTTCTCAAATTCGTTTCCTGAATTGAGGGGGGGTCATTGAGGATTTGGTCAAAATTGGTCAATTCTGCCTAGTGTGTTTGTTATCTAAATGTTATAAAGAAATTGCCTAAATGAACTTGTGTTGTTGCCTATTAGGCACTAATGTTGATAGTAGTTAGGCAAGTTGCCTAGCCCCCCTAAACGAGAGGTTCCAAATGTTTATCCTAGACGCTCTAATGGCAGTATTTATGTTCCTATTCACCTGTGCTGGTTCTCTTATGTATGGGATTACCTTTTGCCTAATGTTGCCTATGTCTTTAATTTCTGGCAGTGAAATTCCTGCCTGTTCTTCTATGTGCTTCTGGTCATAGCCCCCTGACCCCCTGCCCCCTGACTTTATCCCCTGCCAATAGGTAGGGGATTAGTCTTGCTCTAAATTGGCAATTCTAGGCATCACCGCATAACACTTAGCCCCCTAACCTAACTAGGCAAGTGCCTAGCCTAGCCCCCTGACCTAGCCCCCTAGCCCCCTGACCAAATTAAGCCTATCCGTATGACCTAGCCCCTGACCTA
>Ga0114968_10000233_pt1 | contig 40932 bp, 31 predicted proteins | sample M_130807_EF_Meta_FD_87020 | JGI IMG/M metagenome (GOLD analysis project Ga0114968, IMG submission 87020) | Freshwater microbial communities from Lake Montjoie, Canada to study carbon cycling - M_130807_EF_MetaG | ecosystem: Environmental > Aquatic > Freshwater > Lake | place: Lake Montjoie... | reverse complement strand
CATAACTCTGATTGACAGGCAAAGGCAGTGTGATTTTTCCGTCAAAAGGGTCGGCCAATCCATCGAATACTTTTTGCCCTGAAGATAGATCTGTGAGCTCAATGTGTGCCGCGAGTTTCTTGTTGCTCGTGGCGTCAAAAGCAGTGCCTTCAAAGTAAAATGTTTGGACGGCTTGTAGTTCTGAAGGGAGTTCAAAAGTATAAATATCAAGTGCGCCATAACCACCTTGTCGGTCGGAGGCAAAAAAGGCGATGTCTCCTTGTGCGGAAACGAGTAAGGAATTTTCATCGAAGCGCGTATTGATCGGATAACCAAGATTGACGGGTTTGCCCCAGTTGCCCTTGGCGTCTTTTCTACTCATAAATAAGTCAGAGCCACCAAGGCCGATATGGCCGCGCGAAGCAAAGTAGAGAGTAGCGCCATCCGGATGAATCTGAACAGATTCTTCGTTGGATGGCGTATTGATGACATTTGGAAGTCTTTGCGCTTCAGACCAAGTTCCGTTTTCAAGCAGGTAAGCAACGTAAATATCACTATTGGCTCGCCCTTCTCTGGTTCTGACTGCGCGAATAAAATAAAGCGTCTGCCCATCGGCACTCAAGGATGGTTGGGTTTCCCAATTGGCCGTATTGACACCTCCAGGTAAATTGACTGGGGTCGACCAGCGTCCGTTGACTTTTTGGGTTATGAAAAGGTCACAAGAACCTTTTCCGGTGCGGTTGTCGCCGTAATTCGTTCCGGATGGATCTGTGCAAGCCACAAAAATGATAGTCTTGCCATCGCCGGATATAGTTGGGGCACCTTCATTCCAAGAGGTGTTGATATTGCGCGGCATTGGAGAAGCAAGCTCCCATTGGGAGGAAGTAGCATTCCAATTGGATATGTAGAAATCTTCTTGTTCATCTTCGGCGCCCGTTTCGTTGACGTGTGGCAATCTTCTCGTAAAGAGTAAGTGTTGGCCATCCACGGTTAAGGTGGGATAATATTCAGGGTAGGGCGTATTGATACCCTCGCCAACATTGCGCGGTTCAAAGGCTCTAGGATTAGTGATAGCTGCGATAGAAAATTCAGCACTGGCTTTGATTTGATAAGCTTGTGCTTGGAATTTTTCGTTGGCATTCGGATTTTTTAAATAAATATCGATGGTTTGCAGTGCTTCTTTGTAGTTGCCAATAGTGAGTTGACAAATAGCTAGAAAAAAATGGGTATTGCCACTGATGCTGTGGGTGGGATCTATTTCTAGTGCTTTTTGATAACAGTATGCTGCATCGGCGTATTTGCGCTGGTACTCTAAAAATTCTGCTTTCAGTAAGTAAGCCTCCCAAAAGTTAGGGTCTTTGGTGAGCGCAGCATTCAAGAGTACAATACCTTGCTCATAGTTGGGCGCACCGGTATGTGGATTGCGCTGTGCGCTAGGTGCTTTTTGGGCAGCTTCGAAGAGTTTGATGGCTTTTTTACTCGTGCTCGAGTAGGGGAATTGTGCAAAAACCGACTGAAGTGTAAAAAAGAAGATGAAGAGCAAGAACTGTTTAAACCTCATGGAATCTGCATGTATTTATGCGTCTGTAACGAGATTTTCCATTTTTTGTTGCGTTTGATGTAGTCGATAATGAGGGGCAGGAAGCGCTCTTGCTTTTCCCATTCGGTTTGGAGGTAAAGTACACAAGAAGTTGAAACCTTGGCGGCATGTTGTTCTGCCCATTCGAAATCTGAAGGGTGCGCAATAACTACTTTGAGTTCTTGGGCCAACGTGTAGGCTTCTGCAATGGGTGCCTTGAATTTTTTTGGCGAGAAGCAATACCAATCTATCTGCCCTTGTAAAGGGTGAACGCCGGCGGTTTCGATGGCAATTTCATAGCCCTTGGCATGTAGGGCGCTAGTGAGTTCGGTGAGGTTGTGCATGGTGGGTTCACCACCGGTAATGACCACAAAATCAGTAGGCGTTTGCCCTACAACTGTAACGATGTCCTCAATGGTGAGGTATTGATTGGGTGAGATGTCCCAGCTTTCTTTGACATCGCACCACACGCAGCCTACATCACAACCTGCTAAACGGATGAAATAGGCTGCTCTTCCGCTGTGACTTCCTTCACCTTGCAGGGTGTAGAAGTGTTCCATAACGGGCAATGTTGACTGTTGTATCATTTGGTAAAGTTACCTAAAATGTTAAATTTGTTGTAAATCATACACATGAAAGCACACTTACTATCCGTAATCTTACTGACTACCACCCTACATGCTCAACAAATTGGTAATGCCGGATTTGAAACCTGGGACAACCTCGGTTCCAATCAAGAAGAACCCACCAATTGGTCGTCTTTCAAGACGGCAACGGGTAGTTTTGCGACGTTTGCATCCAAGCAAGTCGAGCGTTCAACCGATGTGCGCCCGGGAGCTTCAGGTAGCTATTGTGCTAGAATTTGGTCCAAGAGCACTTTGGGCATTATAGCCAATGGAGTTTTAACAACTGGCCGCATGAATATGGGTAGTGCTAACTTGAGCAGCCAAGACAACTATAATTACACGGTTTTAAACGACACTGCTTTCTCAGAATCACTCACACTTGCCCCAGATTCTATCGTTTTTTGGGCGCGTTACACTGCTGCCCCGACTGAAAAAGCAGGGATTCATGCTGTCATACATGATCAGTTTTCAGTCCAAGATCCCACCAATGCGGCATCAGAACCATTCGTCGTTGCCGACGCTGATTTTCAGTTTTCGCCAACCAACAACGCCTGGACGCGCTTTTCAGTTCCATTTACCTACACTGTCAATATAGGCTTGGCGCCTAAATTTATCCTGTTGACCTTCAGCACCAATCATATTCCCGGCGGAGGCAGTGCCAATGATGAGGTGTTGATTGACGACGTTGAATTGATATACAATCTTATTGGGCTTGGAGCTCAAAATGAAAATCAAGGCCTTCTTATTTCTATCGATGAAAACAAGCTGGTATTGATTGAAGGTTCCGACCCTCAAGAAGAAGTGGAGATTTATAAGTTGTCTGGTCAATTACTGCAGCAAACCACTGTTTCGCAAATTAACGGTACGGCGCTTCCGTCGGGATTTTATATCATTCGTTGCGCGGGAACAGGTGCAAAAATTTATGTGCCTTAGTTACTCTTGAGGTAGTGACGTAGCCAATTCATGGCGCTCAATGTGGTCATTTCTAAGTTGCGTTCGCGGTTGTCTCCAAACTGAAATTGCTGTGCAATTGTGCCATTGGGGCCACTCAAACCAACCCAGACCAACCCGACAGGTTTTTCAGCACTGCCGCCTGTTGGCCCAGCGACTCCAGTTGTAGACAAACAATAATCAACGCCTAAAAGCCTGCGTCCGTTGGCGGCCATTTCTATTGCCACAGCTTCACTTACAGCGCCATGTTGCTCCAAAATCTGGGCATTTACTTCAGCAATCTTGACTTTGAGTGCATTCGAGTAGGTCAGTAGCGCTCCTTGGTAATAGGCCGATGCGCCTGAAACGCGCGCGATGTGTTGGGCAAGTAAGCCTGCTGTACAACTTTCTACGGTTCCTACAGTGGCGTTTTTCGCTAAGAGTTGTTGGCCTAGCGCGGCTTCAAGTGTAGTTTCGCCGTATCCAAAAACATGCGCCGGAATACGCGCTTCTAACTCCAAAAAAAAGCGATCGATGAGTGCGGCGTTCTCAGCTCCTGTATAGGAACTTAGGCGCAGCTTCACCATTCCGGGAGCAGGGAGATAGGCCAAGCCTAAGCCGGCTGCTCTCACGCGGTCTTCCCAATCGGCAATTTGATCGGCTAGAAAGGACTCACCAATGCCTTGCGTATGCATGGTTTTGTGGTAGAGTGTAGCGCCGTTATAAAGTTTTTCAAGTAAAGGAAAGGCTTCTTCGGTCATGATGGTTTTCATTTCGTAGGGCACCCCTGGAAGAGAAATAAAAATGACCTTGTTGCGCTCGAACCACATTCCTGCAGCGGTACCGAGTCGGTTTTTAAGGATGGTAGCTTTGGTTGGCAAAGCCGCTTGTTGTACATTGACCTCAAGCATGGGTTTATTGCGACTGGCAAAGAAACCTTCAATCTGAGCAAGTGTGGCCTGATGGATTTCTAGCGGGCTGTCAAAATAGCTAGCTAAAGTATATTTGGTGAGGTCGTCTTTGGTGGGGCCGAGCCCACCGGTAATGATCACGCAGTTGGTGTTGGGCATGATGCCCTCTAAAGCCGCAACAATTGCCTGAGGTTCGTCGGCAATAGTGAGGCTTCGTTGTACGCGAAATCCTCTGTTGGCCATTTCTTGCCCAATCCAGGCAGCATTTGTATTGATGGTTTGTCCGATGAGTAATTCGTCGCCAATGGCAAGTACTTCTACTTTCATGTTTTTTTGAATTTGGCAATTGCTTCGATGTGGCCGGTATGAGGAAATTGATCGACGAGCGCATACTTTTCGAGTACATAACCTGCTTCAGCGAGGGTTGCCGCATCGCGGGCTTGGGTAGACGGATTGCAGCTAATGTATACAATGCTATCTGCATCGAGCGCTATGACTTTTTGGAGTGTTTTTGGTGCAATGCCAGCGCGCGGCGGATCGAGCATAATGCGCTTGATTTTACCCTGAAAATTGGGATATTCTCTTAGAAATTTACCGACATCTGCTGCAAAAAACTCCACGCTGTGGATGCCGTTTTTGGCTGCATTTTGCTTGGCGTCTTCGATGGCTTTTTCGACGATATCTACGCCAATAATGCGGACATCGGCATTGCGTTTGGCCATCAGTTGGCCAATAGTTCCGGTGCCGCAGAATAAGTCCATGGCGATATCTCCGGGTTCAAATGCATCCTCGAATAGGTAGTCGAGGGCTTTGTCATAGAGGAGTTCGGCACAAGATGGATTGGTCTGAAAAAAGCTTTCCATACTGATCTGAAAACGCAAACCAGCGAGTTCTTCTTCAATGACTGCTTGCCCAAAGATGAGTTGTGAATGACCGTTCTCTATTTTCGCGCGGTCGGCAACGTTGTCGTTGATGGTGTGCCAGAGCCCGGCAATTCTGCCAGGATGAAGGACTTGCAAGAAACTTGCAAAAGCCTGCACATCAAAGTGTTCAATTCCTTCATTTGAAGTGACTAAATTGATGAGTAATTGGTCATTGAGAAAGGACTTGCGCACCACAATATGGCGAAAGAAGCCTTTTTTTTGAGGTGGATGCCAAGCTGGAAGACCTGTTTTTTGAAGAAAGTTGCGCAGTTCTTTGAGTTGGGTTTCCCACTGTTCGTCAAAAAGTCCGCTTGCTTTATTGAGGCTCTCCACTTTCCACCAGGTTCCGCGGCGTTTGAAGCCTAGAGCAAAGGCGTCGTCAAGTTCTTCATTGGTGGTGAGGTCGTGCTCAATACAAGAAAAGCTGTACTCCATTTTGTTGCGGTAGTGGTAGTGCTGAGGCGACGAAATAAAGGTATCAAATTTGGACTTGACGTCGTTGAGACCACTGAGTTTAGAAAAAGTAGTCAGGGTACTTTCTTCCTTATAAGATTCTTGGGTTGCCACTGGTACATGAATGTATGGGCCTCCAGAAATTTCTTGAAAATCAGAAACTGTTTCGATTTCAGCGCGTTGAAGCACCTCGAGCAATTTGGCTTCGGCAAATGTTTTGCGCTTGGTTTCAATTTTGGCCCGAACGAGTTGACCCGGAAAGGCGTTATCTACAAAAATGACAAATGGGCCTTTTTCTGTCTGAATTCTAGCGATGCCTCGGCCTCCAAATGCATAATCTACTATCTGAAGGTCGATTTCTTGAGCGCGTTGTAAGATCATATCATGCCGCGAATTACGCCGTTTTCTGCTGTTTGTATAAATCCGATGATTTCGGCCCGAAGCGGGCTTTCAGGCATGGTATCTTCTACGATTTTAATGCCTTTTGACACGTTGCTGTTTTGCACGTAAAGGATGCGATAGATGTCTTCGATTTCGCGGACTTGTTCTTCGCTAAAGCCACGTCTTCTGAGACCTACGGAATTGACACCCGCAAAAGACAGCGGTTCTCTGGCTGCCTTTACATAGGGCGGAATATCTTTTCTTATTAATGAAGCACCACCAATAAAAGCGTGCTTGCCGATGTGTGTGAATTGTTGGGCTGCTGCTTTGCCTTCTAAGATGGCCCAGTCGTCAATGGTGACGTGGCCAGAAAGACCGGTGTAGCTCGCTAAAATGACGTTGTTGCCAATTTGGCAATCGTGGGCGATGTGCACGTAGGTCATGAGTAGGCAGTTGTCACCGATGGTGGTTTTGAGTTTGTCGTTGGTACCACGGTGAATGGTGACGCACTCTCGTATTTTAGTATGGTTTCCGATTTCTACGGTCGTGTATTCGTTGCCAAACTTGAGGTCTTGTGGTATCACGCCAACACTAGCACCCGGGAATACATCGCAGTCTTCGCCGATGCGCGTACCAGGATAGAGCACCGCGTTGGAATGAATATGGCAGCCGTTGCCAATGATAACGTCCGGATGAATTACGGCAAAAGGGTCGATGCGCACATTTTGCCCAATTTGCGCATCTAGAGAGACAGAGGCGAGGTTGGAAATCATTCGGCTTTGTCTTTGATGATTTGTGCAAGCATGCTCGCTTCTGAAACCACCTTGCCGTTCACGTAGGCTGTGCCGCTCATTTCAACGAGGCCGCGGCGAATAGGTGAATTGAGGACGAGTTCAAACACGACGGTGTCGCCCGGGACAACTTTTTGCTTGAAGCGGACATTGTCGATTTTCATGAAGTACGTGGAGTATAGATGGGGATCTTCAACCTGTGAAAGTGCATAGATGCCACCTACTTGCGCCATTGCTTCAATTTGCAATACGCCTGGAAATACTGGGTTGCCAGGAAAATGCCCCGTGAAAATCGGCTCGTTCATGGTGATGTTCTTGACCCCAAGAATTGATGTAGGATGAATTTCCATGATTTTGTCCACCATCAAGAAAGGGTAGCGATGCGGTAGCATTTGCTCGATGTCTTGGGTGGTGTAAAGCGGATCTTTTGTAAGGTCAAAAGTACGACCTGCAAGTTGTTGTTTCTTGATCTGATCCTTGAGCACTTTGGCAAAGCTTACGTTGCCAGAGTGGCCGGGTCTTGCGGCTAAAATGTGTGCCTTGATGGGTTTGCCAACTAGCGCGAGGTCGCCGACGATATCGAGGAGTTTGTGGCGAGCGGGTTCGTTCTCGCACTGTAACTTACTGGAGTTGAGTACGCCGATGCTGTCGGGGCTCACTTGTAATTTTTCTTTGCCTAAAAGTTCTGCAAGCTCATCGAGTTCTGCTTGACTGATGTCTGCGCGGTCCACTAGGACAATAGCGTTGTCGAGGTCACCTCCTTTGATGAGGTTGTTTTTGGCAAGATATTCGAGCTCGCGAAGGAAAACAAATGTGCGGCAATGTGCGATTTCTTTGTTGAATTCACCGATGTTGTACATGCTGGCGTGTTGGGTGCCGAGCACGGGTGAGTTGTAATCGACCATAACGGTGAGGCGGTATTCTTTGTCTGGAATAGCCAGAAATTCAATGCCTTTGTCGAGGTCTTCCCAAGGAATGTTTTCGCTGAGTTCGAAATATTCGCGAACGGCGTCTTGGTCTTGGTAGCCGATGGCTTCAATTGCCTGAACGAAAGGCAAAGAGCTGCCGTCCATGATTGGAATTTCAGGGCCGTCTAGCTTGATGAGTGCGTTGTCTACTTGGCAACCGTAGAGCGCTGCAAGCACGTGTTCTGTGGTGTAAACGCGCGCACCGTGCTGTTCTAGGGTTGTGCCGCGGTCTGTAGCCACGACGTAATCGACGTCGGCCTTAATGATGGGTTGGTTTTGGAGGTCGGTGCGTTGGAATTTGTAGCCATGATTGGCTGGTGCAGGGCATATTTCTAAGCGTACTTTTTCACCGGTATGTAGACCGACTCCTTCAAATACGAGGGAATCTTTGATGGTGCGTTGTTGTTCTGTCATGCTTCTTTGTTTTTGAGCAGCTCTTTGAGTTTGTTTTCTAAATCTTGTATTTTGGTAATGAGCCCTGGCAATCTGCGAAAGCCAATGTGAGAGCGCTTGTAGTCGTTGATTGGAATGGCCGGCGTGCCCATGAGGGTGTCGGCTTTTTTTACCGTTGATGGAATGCCTGATTGGGCCACAATTTTGGTGTGGTCTGCTACGCTGAGGTGCCCTGCGATTCCCGTTTGGCCGCCGATCATGACGTGCTTGCCGATTTTCGCAGAACCCGCTATGCCGACCTGTGCAGCCATTGCGGTATGCTGATCGACATCTACGTTGTGCGCAATCTGACAAAGGTTGTCTATTTTAACCCCTTTGCGAATGTAAGTAGAGCCCATGGTGGCGCGGTCTATGCTGCAATTGGATCCAATTTCGACGTCGTCTTCGATGACCACATTGCCAATCTGTGGAATTTTGCTGTATACACCGTTTGCGTCAGGGGCAAAACCAAAGCCGTCTGAACCAATAACAGACCCGGCATGGATGATGCAGCGCGCCCCGATCTGACATTCTTTGTAAACGTTCACCGATGGGTAAATGGTTGTGTTTTCGTCAACCGTCACGTTTTCTTGAAGGACAACATGAGGATGAATTTGACAGTTGTCGGCAATTTTGACGTTCGCACCAATGTAGGCGAAGGCGCCGATATAGACGTTTGTTCCGATTTGCGCGCTGTCGTGAATAAAACAAGGTTGTTCAATAATGGCCTCTTTTTTATTCATGCTGTCGTAGACTGCCAACAATTGGGCAAAACACGCATAGGCGTCTGCAACTTTAATGAGCGTAAGGGTATCCGGCAGCGGTTTTTGAGCAGTAAATGTGTTGTTGACAATGCAAATACTGGAACCAGTGGAGTAAATGTAGGACTCGTATTTGGGGTTGGAAAGAAAACTGAGCGCGCCTTCTTGGCCTTCCTCAATTTTGGCTAAAGCGCTAACGGTGGCGTCGGGATTACCGATGACTTCTCCGTTTAATAAACCAGCAATCTGCGCTGCAGTGAATTCCATGATTCAAAGTTAAAAATTCAGATAGAAGCGCGGGCGCAGTTTTACTGAACTTTTAAACAATTTTTTGCCAAAATTTGTGAATTGTACTAAAAAGGGAGGCGTTCTTCGCTAAGGCTGTAAACTTTGATTTTGTCTTTGTACCAAATACAGGTAGCAGAAATTTCTATTTTTTTGTTGTTTTCAGGTCGAAATTGTATGACGTGAATGGGTCTTGGTTGTTCCTTGAGTCTCGATTTTTGGAAATCAAAGTGCCCAGATAAAAGTTCTTTTTGCAGTTGGATGTCGTTATGGATGCCAAGTGCGCGCAGTTGTTCTTTGATTGCCGGGTTATCTTCGGAGTAAACCAAATGCTTCTGGTCTGGAGCATGGATGATACTTGCTCCAATAGAAGGACTTTTCATTTTTCTGTATTCCTTTAGGTTTTTAACCCCAGGAATAAATTCTACGACAAAACTTTCGTCTGTCATGCGCGCAAGGCAATGCGCTTCTTTGTTTTTACCGTCTGTGAAAGTGAGGTCATATACTTTGTGACGGCCACTACGAATGCTTTTAGTGAAAGAAATGTCGGTATCTTGCATGAGGCGGTAAAACTTGGCGTCGTTGAGTTTATGGTCTTTGTAAAAACAATTGACCTTCTGCATGTCGACGATCCAGACGCGCTTGTTCATGGCGTCTTTGACGCGGTTTTCAGGCATCCAGCTACAGCCGCGGGTATTGAAGATACCGAAGGTCAGGATGAGGCCGAGTCCGAAACCTAGGCCGTAATAACGAAGTCTTCTCCAGAATGATTCCATGGCATAAAAAAAGGGAGCGAACTCCCTTTGTTGTTTTTACATGAGTGCTTCGAGCTTTTCAGCTAGAACTGCCTTAGGAACAGCGCCAACCGATTTGTCGACAACCTCGCCGTTTTTGATAAATAAGATGGTTGGGATAGAGCGCACACCAAATTGAGCAGAGACGCCCATGTTGTGGTCTACATTTACTTTTCCAATTAATGCTTTACCGTCGTATTCATTGGCCATTTCTTCGATAACAGGGCCAATCATGCGGCAAGGACCACACCATTCTGCCCAGAAATCAATGATAACGGGTTTGTCAGATTTCATGACAAGTTCATCGAAGTTTTGGTCTGTAATTTCTACTGCCATTTTATGTTTTTTAGTTTCGTTACTACTTTAGGAGCGTCAAAATTAACGCTTTTTTAATTCTTGGGCCAAATATTTTGCGGTGTACGAAACTTTTTGAGCCTTTTTAGCCATTTGAGCAGGGGTGCCTTCAAAAAGAACCTGACCTCCGCGTTGTCCGCCTTCTGGGCCTATATCTATGATGTAGTCGGCGGTTTTGATCATATCGAGGTTGTGTTCGATCACTAAAACGGTATTGCCTTCGTCTACCAATCTTTGCAAGACCTTGAGCAGTAGCTGAATATCTTCAAAATGAAGTCCGGTTGAGGGTTCATCTAAGATGTAGATGGTTTTACCAGTGGCTCTTTTAGCGAGTTCGGCAGCTAACTTGATGCGCTGTGCTTCTCCTCCCGATAATGTTGTAGAAGACTGCCCTAGTTGCACATAACCCAAGCCGACTTCTTCCAAAGTAAGCAACATGCGGTGTATTTTGGGCTGATTTTCAAAAAACTGACAACCCTCAGAAATGGTCATTTGCAGGACGTCTGCAATTGTTTTGCCTTTGTAGCGCACTTCTAGGGTCTCGTTATTGTATCTTTTTCCATTGCACTGTTCGCACAAGACATAAACGTCTGGTAAAAAGTTCATTTCGATAAGGCGCATGCCACCTCCGTTGCAGGTTTCACATTTGCCACCAGCTACATTAAACGAGAAGCGCCCGGGTTTGTAACCGCGGATGAGCGCTTCGGGCATGTTGGCAAACAAACTCCTGATTTCGTCAAAAACTTTGGTATAGGTCACCGGATTGGAGCGCGGCGTTCGGCCAATTGGGCTTTGGTCAATCTCAATGACTTTGTCGAGGTGCTCAAGACCTGTAATTTGTTTGTAGGGCAGCGGGGTGCGAATAGGGTCGTAGAAATGATTCATCAAAAGCGGGAAAAGCGTCTGATTGATCAGCGAAGATTTGCCGCTGCCACTCACGCCTGTCACGTAAGTAAGTGTGCCGAGTGGAATCTGAATATCGATGTTTTTCAGGTTGTGCCCTGAAGCCCCTTTGAGTTTAAGGAAATTACCATTTCCAGCTCTTGTTTGATCTGGGATTGAAATGCTTCTATTTCCATTTAAATAACCTGCTGTAACTGTATTTGCACTGAGCATTTCTGCATAGGTGCCCGCAAAGACAATTTCGCCACCATGTCGGCCAGCTCCGGGTCCGATATCGACTATATAGTCGGCGGCTTCCATCATTTCTTTGTCGTGTTCCACTACCAAAACGGTGTTGCCGAGGTCGCGCAATTTGGTAAGGGAACGTATGAGTTTGGTGTTGTCTCGTTGGTGCAAACCGATAGACGGCTCGTCCAGGATATACAGCACATTGAGTAGTTCGGTGCCAATTTGCGTCGCCAAGCGGATGCGCTGTGCTTCGCCACCAGATAAAGTTTTGGCGCTGCGGTGCATGGTGAGGTAATCGAGGCCTACTTCTAAAATAAAGCCCAAGCGCGCATTGATTTCCTTGATGATTTCTTTGCCGATATATATAGCTTGCTCGTCGAGGAGTTGGGGCAGGGAAGCGCACCAGTCATTTAGGGTTTGCAAGTCCATGACGGCAAGTTCGCCAATATGCAGCTGTCCGATTTTGAAGTGCAGGGCTTCTTTTTTCAGTCTGTAGCCCGAGCAGCTCGGACACGATTTCTTGTGCATGAAACCTTGGGCCCAACGTTCAATTGCAGTAGAAGAATCTTCTGCGTGGCGGCCCATAAAATGCAGAAGGCCTTCAAAACGCTCTTGTGTATCGAGCGGTCCGAGTTCCATGTCCTCGTTTCCGTAAAGCAACAGCTCGATGAGTTCTTCGTCGATGTCGCTGATGGGGGTGTTGAGCGTATATTGCTGGGCCTGCAACAATTTCTCTATTTTATCAAAAATCCAAGATCTTTTGTAGGCGCCTAGCGGCGCGAGACCTCCTTTTTTAATCGAAAGTTTGGGGTCTGGTATGATTTTGTCGCGGTCCATTTCACTCACCTCTCCGAGTCCTTTGCAGGTAGGGCAGGCGCCGTAAGGAGAGTTGAAAGAAAATAGATTGGGTTCGGGCTCGGGGTAAGATATGCCCGTGCTCGGACACATGAGCGAGCGGCTGTAATGGCGGATGTCTCCGTTTTCTAAATCGAGCACCATAAGGGTGCCTTCGCCCAATTGCATGCAGGTTTGTACCGTTTCTTGACAGCGTTTGTTGTCCACTTCTCCTGCGATGAAGCGGTCCACAACTACTTCGATATCGTGGGTCTTGTAGCGGTCTAGTTTGATGGGTTTACTTAATTCGAAGAGTTCTCCATCGACCCTTACGCGTGTATAGCCCAAGCGCTGAATTTGCTCAAAAAGTTCGCGGTAATGTCCTTTGCGACCTTTTACTTTTGGAGCGAGCAGGGCTACTTTTTTGCCTTTAAAAGTGCTTTGGATGAGTTCAGTGATGTCGTGGTCTGCATATTGAACCATTTTTTCACCGGTCTGATACGAATAGGCTGTGGCGGTTCTGGCAAAAAGCAAGCGAAAGAAATCGTAGAGTTCTGTAATAGTGCCAACGGTTGACCTCGGTGAGCGGCCAACGGTTTTTTGTTCAATGGCAATTACCGGGCTGAGGCCGTCAATTTTGTCGATGTCGGGTCTTTCCAAGCCACCAATGAATTGGCGCACATACGCCGAAAAGGTGTCGAGGTAGCGGCGCTGTCCTTCGGCAAAAATGGTGTCAAAGGCCAATGAGGATTTGCCGCTGCCACTCAGCCCTGTAAAAACAACGAGCTTTTGCCGCGGGATTTCAAGGTGGATGTTCTTGAGGTTGTGTTCTCTTGCGCCTTGAATACGGATCAGGTCGTTGGGATGGCTGTTTTTGGGCATCGGTTTATTCAAATGGCGTTTGAAAAGTAGAAAAGGCCACGCCAAAGGCATCTTTTGTCGAAAGTAAAGGCAAGTCTGTAAGCTCCCAATTGATTTGGAGGTCGGGGTCATTGAAGTGTATGCAGCCTTCTGAGGCTTGATGATACGCTGCCGTACATTTGTAACTGAAGAGCGTGTGGTCCTCAAGTGCTAGAAAACCGTGTGCAAAACCTGGTGGAATATATAGTTGTGTGGCATTTTGTGCACTCAAAACCATTTTAATATGTTGACCGTAGGTAGGCGAAGAACGACGGAGGTCTACTGCTACATCGAGCACAGCGCCTTGCAGCACTTGAACGAGTTTGCCTTGCGCAAAGGGAGGCGCTTGAAAATGCAGGCCGCGAAGTGTTCCTTTTGCCGACCTGGAGATGTTGTCCTGAACGAAGGTGAGGTTTTCGCAGATTTGGGCGTAGTTTTCGGTTTTGTAGGTCTCAAAAAAGTAGCCGCGCTCGTCACCAAAGACTTTTGGATAAATGCTGTACAGTCCTGAAAGTTTTTCTGCTTGAATTCGTAACATGGCCTCCTTTTTGAATTGTAAAATTACACTAAATTTGTCGACTATGCCTCGCATCTTTGCTCTGTTTTTATTCAGTTTTCCGCTCTGGCTGGCAGCGCAGTTTCCACTACAGACTATCGTGCAACAACTCGTTAATGACCCACAGCTAAATGGCACCAAATGGAGCATTTGCGCTGTTGACCTTACTACTGGAGATACAATTGCGGCCTATCTTCCCGCGCAGCAGCTTCCGGGCGCTTCGATCACTAAATTGGTGAGTACAGCTGCCGCATTAACTGTACTCGGGCCGAGCTACCAAGCCAAAACACAACTCTTTTTAGATGGCGAACTCAAAGCAAATGGCGTTTTCGACGGCAACATCAGAATTGTAGGTGGTGGAGATGTCTCGTTGGGTTCTCGTTATTTCAACGAGCCCGGTCGCGAACTCGAATTTTTAACTGAATGGGTTGCGCTCATCCAAAAACAAGGTATCCAATACATTACTGGACAAATCATTGCCGATGCAAGCACCTTTGGTTACGACAAATGCCCCGTTGGCTGGGAGCAGGTCGATATGGGCAACTACTACGGCTGCGGTTCATTTGGCCTCAATTTCTACGACAACACGCTCAAATTGACCTTTCAAACAGGAGCATCCGGAACACCTATTGTCATGAAGAGTTGCTTTCCGAATGATCCAAACTATCGTTTAAATATTGAAGCTAAAGCGGCGAATGTGAGTACCGATCAATCTTTTATTCACGGCGAACCATATAATTTCCAAAGAAGTATCAAAGGGAGTTTGCCCGCTAACCGAACGGAATATGAAGTAAAAGGCAGCATGCCCGATCCAGAGCAACTTCTGGCTTTGTTATTCTATCAAGCACTGCAAAAGCAAGGCGTGCGCGTAGACGGTGGCAGTGCTGCTGTTAGATTGCATCCTAGTTTGCACGCGTCAAGCACCGAAAGTATGACCATATTACAAGCAGAAGTGGGTCAAAAGCTAGAAGATGTTGTTTTTTGGACCAATCAACGAAGTGTCAATATGTTTGCAGAAGGTTTGCTGCGTCAGATCGGTGCCCAGCGCTACGGTAGCGGTACCTATGAAAACGGGATCCGCGTGTTAGACAGCCTGTTTGAAGATTGGCAGCTCGGGCCCTGTGGCATAGTAGATGGGAGTGGTTTATCCAAGGTCAATCGGATGAGTTCGTCTCAATTTGTCAAGCTTCTCATGCAACAAGCTAAAGCGCCTCATGCTGCAACCTATTTTAAAAGTTTGCCGATTGCCGGGCAAACAGGTACGGTCAAAAATCTCTGTAATGGACAGGCTGGCGAAGGAAAAGTACACGCCAAAAGCGGAAGTATCAATGGCATTAAGGCGTATGCGGGGTATGTCGCTGCGTCAAATGGTCACCAAATAGCGTTTGCTATAATTGCCAATGATTACAAGATAACAGGGTCGGCTATGGCCAAAAAAATGGAACCTTTTTTCAATCAGTTGGCTACATACCAAGCTCAACCCGAATAATTGAAGTCCAAAAATCTTGAATGCCAATTTGGGCCACTCCCAGCATCTGGGGTACAATACTTGCGGGTGAAAACCCGGGCGTTGTATTGACTTCAATGATATATGGAATACCGTTCACAAGCATGAAATCGATGCGGGCAATAGCTCTTAAACCCAGTAAATCATAAATTTGTTTAGCTTGCGACTGAACAGCTAAAGTAATTGCATCTGTGACTCGAGCAGGCGTAATTTCTTTGGATTTGCCATCGTATTTGGCGGCGTAGTCGAAAAATTCAGTTTCGGAGACTATCTCTGTAAGTGGTAAGGCTACCAAGCCATCTTGGCTGCGGTAAACGCCACAGGTCACTTCAGTGCCGTCCAAAAATGCTTCGGCCACCACATTTCGACCTTCCTTAAAAGCGGTGTCAAATGCCGCATGGACGTCTTCAACAGACTTCACTTTAGAAATACCAAAGCTAGAGCCTGAGTCCGATGGCTTCACAAACATAGGTAGGCCCAAATCGGCTACTAATGCAGTGGCATCTATATGTGCGCCGAAGTGAAAAAGTTGAGATTTGGCCACTTCAAAACCAAAACCTTTCAAGAATTGATTGCAATACCATTTGTCAAAAGAAAGTGCACTTGCCAATACCCCAGAATTGATGTAGGGAATTTGCAGCATGTCGAGATAGGCCTGAATTTTACCGTTTTCTCCGGGGTCGCCGTGGGTGTATATGATTGCGGCGTCTATTTTTTCCATTACATGAAGTTGCTCTTGCCAGTCGCTTCTTGAAATGGGAATCAGGACGCATTCGAGGTGCGCAGGAAAGTGATTTTGAATGGTTTGAGCACTCTTGATTGAGATATTGTATTCGGAGGAAAAGCCTCCGCAAATGAGTCCGATGCGCTTCATGCGTTTATTTTAAGGCGAAATTATCTAAAATTGGTAATTTCGCAGCATGAGGCCCTTGTATTTTATTTTTTGGTTCGGATTAGGCTTTAGCTTCCGTTTGTTTTTTAGACGCATCAAAGAAGTGCGTCCGAGTAAAAGTCGTTTTGGAAGAACCATCTTTGTAAGTAATCACCCTTCGTCGTTTCTCGATCCACTAGTCGTGTCGCGTTTGCGCAAACCTATTGTGTATTTCATGACACGCTCCGACGTCTTCAATCGCTTTACCCGGCCATTGTTTTGGCTAGCTCATATGTTGCCCATCTATCGCCAGCAAGACGGTGGTAATTCGCAAGAAAAGAACAAAAAAGTTTTTAAAAAGGCGACTGAAACCCTTGCTCGCAACCGTAATTTGCTCATTTTTGGCGAAGGCATCACCGACGATATCTTCGAGCGCAGGCTCAAACCCATTAAAAAAGGTGCTATTCGCATCGGTTTTACCGCCCTAGAAGACCTCGATTGGAAAGTAGAAATCCGGGTCCAGGGCTTGGGGTTGAACTACACCAATCCCGGCATCTTGCGCAGCGATGTTTTGCTTGCTGCGGCAGAACCAATCTTACTCAATGATTACAAGGATGACTACCTAGAAAATCCAAGTAAAGTCATTTCAGCGCTCAATCGCGAACTTGAACAACGCATGCAGGCGCAAATTACGCATGTTAAGGCAGACGAACACGTCGTGTTGCACGAGCAAATCATGATGCTCAATCGCAAGGGCATGCACGTAGATTGCTATGACCCAAAACTTTCACTTGAAGCGCGTTGGTTGTATGCTCAACAGTTAGCCAACCATCTAAATGCTTTATCGGAAAGTCAAAAGGATGGCATTGAACCGATTAAAAATCAAATCAATAGTTATCTAGATAATTTGCGCAAATTAGGCCTAACAGAGGCAGAACTTTATTGGTTTGCCCTTCAAAAGAACTGGCGCTTGCTCACTTTCTTAAAGCTGATACTTCAAATACCGCTATTCCTCGTTGGGCTCGTACACATCGCTTTGCCTGCAATCTTCGTAAAAAGATTTGTTGAAAAGAAAATGAAAAGGCCGGTGTTTTGGTCCTCTACTAAAATGACCATGCTTTTGGTCTTGCTGCCGCTATGGAACATCCTCCTTTTTGCAGTGACTGCGCAATTCATTTCACTAGACACCTGGTGCTGGATTGCACTCTTTTTAGCATTGAACATAGTTGCTTTGGGTTACTATTTATTTTTAAAAAATACCACCCTCTTTGTTAAATCATTACGTTATAACGCACAAAGCTTGCGCTCGGTTGTTGGACAACGAGATGCCGTTTTACAACAATTGGAAAATCTTCAATTCTAATGGAAGAAACAACACGTATTAAAAAACCAAAATGGTTGCGCGTCAAGCTGCCCACTGGAGAAAAATACCGCAAAGTAAGAGGCTTAGTCGATGAGCACAAACTTCACACTATCTGCGAAAGCGGAAGCTGCCCAAACATGGGTGAATGTTGGGGTGAAGGTACGGCCACCTTTATGATTCTAGGCAATGTATGCACGCGCTCTTGCGGTTTCTGCGGGGTTCAAACCGGAAAGCCAGATCCGGTCGACATGTTTGAGCCGGGCAGGGTTGCCAATTCCGTCAAAATCATGGGTGTCAAGCACGCCGTCCTTACCTCAGTTGACCGCGACGACCTCAAAGACGGGGGTTCTGAAATTTGGGCTCAAACTGTTCGTGCCATACGTCAACAATCACCCGGCACGACCTTAGAAACACTCATACCCGATTTTGCAGGCAATTGGGATAACCTTCAGGTCATCATCGATGTCGCTCCCGAAATCGTCTCTCACAACCTCGAGACTGTTCGCAGGCTCACCAAACAAGTCCGCATACAAGCCAAATATGATCGCAGTTTAGAAGTATTATTTCGCCTGAAAAAAGGTGGTATGCGCACCAAATCTGGTGTCATGTTGGGCTTGGGCGAAACCGAACAAGAGGTACTCGAAACCATGCAAGATCTGCGGTCAGTGCAAGTTGATATCCTGACGCTTGGACAGTACCTACAACCTACGCCAAAGCATTTGCCCGTTGCTGAATTTATAGAGCCGGAGCAATTTGCTAACTACCAGAAGATAGGGCTAGAAATGGGCTTCAGAATTGTGGAGAGTGGCCCGCTAGTGCGCTCCTCCTATCATGCAGAAAAACATTTATTCGATCAATAAATATTTGAAAATTAAACGAAACAAAAATTTATGTCAAAATTTGTGTAATTGCCTTCAATCTTGACTCATTATTAAGAGAATATTTCTTAATTTGGCACACTAATCTTGCACTATTAATAATTTCTATATGAATAAAAAGATATATGTATTTGGTTCTTTGATAGTTGCGGGTGTTTTCGCTCTCGCATTCACTGCTTACCATTTCTTGCCTCAAACGGCACTTTATCGTCAGGCAGGTTTGTCTATTCTAAAAGAAGGTCGTTCAGATGATGCCATTTCTTGGCTGAAGGCACGTTACATCGATGTCAATACTGGCAATCCTGTATCTAGTGAAACACTGGCCAAAATTGAGCAAGAGATTCGCAAAATGGGCACCTCAAAATCTATCGTTTTTGAATCTCTCGGCCCAGATAACATCGGTGGCCGTACCCGTGCTATTTGTATAGATCGCAGCAACATCAATCGTCTTTGGGCAGGTGGTGTATCAGGTGGATTGTTTGTTTCTAACAACAAAGGAAATTTCTGGGAGCGCGTAGTTCCTTTCTTCGATGCTGGTGCAAGTCCATTTATCTCTAGCATGACCATGACACCAGACAACACACTATACGTGGCAACAGGATCAAACGATGAAGGTTGGGGCGGCAATGGCGTATGGTACTCCACAGACTTCGGCGCAACATTCTCAAAAATACCAGGTACAACTAATTGTACAGAATTAGCTTGCTCAAATGCTGACAACAACGTTTGGATGGCTACTTCGTCGGGTCTTAAAAAATGGAAAGTCGGTGATGCTTCACTTACAAGCGTTCCGGCAGCTAGTGGTGGTTGTTTTGCTTTGCAAGTCTCTAAAAATGGTCAAGTCATTGTTGCTGCCTACGCAGCCAACAAAACTTACGTATCTACAGATGGCGGAAACTCTTTCACTGATAAATCAGGTGCAATTACGGCTAACCTAGTCCCAACAGGCGCTGCACGAATTGAATATGCCATTTCACCAACACTAAACTCAAATGGCGCTTATTCGCTTTACGCTACCCGCACCAATTCTAACCTTTTGTCCATGCATGTTTCCCATGACAACGGCCAAACATGGAATCAGTTCGTGGGTCCCTCAGGTCCACCAAACGAATTTGATATCTATCGTGATCAAGGTACTTATAACAGTATCCTCTCTGTAGACCCAACCAATCCAGAACGCTTGCTCATAGGTGGAGTTGACGTTTGGGAATGGAAGCAAACAGTGAACAACCCGCCATCTGGTGGTTTTGAAAAAATATCACTGTGGTTTGCCAGCCCAAGTTCACCAACATATGTCCATGCCGATAATCACGAAATGAAATGGGACAACAACAACCGCCTTTACGTTGGTAACGACGGCGGTGTGGGTGTTTCTAATAGCAAAGGTGCAAATTGGTTTCCTGCCAACCGTGGCTACAACGTAACGCAATTCTATGGCATTGCTTTTGATGCTGCAGGTCGCGTGATGGGTGGTGCGCAAGATAACGGATCGCTGTACAACGACTTTAGTTTGTCTACTTACCACGAATTCCGCGAAGTAAATGGTGGTGATGGCTTTGAGTGTGAAATCTCCTTCTTTAATCCTGGAGTCATGTTCTCCTCAGTTTACTATAACAGCATCTCTCGTTCAGGAGACCGCGGCGTTAATTGGACCAACTTCAGCCCTAATCTCCCAGGTACTTATGACCCAGCCGGAACAGACGGCAGTTCTTACCATCCTTTCCATACAGAACTCTTTTTAGCCGAATACTACGATCCAAACTCACAAGACTCCGTTAGCTTCATTCCCAAGAAAAACTATGCAGCAGGTGCGCAGCTTCGCATTGCCTCAATGGCTTCTGGCGACACCATCACCACTTCTGCTCCAACAGCTTTGTATTTTGATGACACCCTTTATTACGATCCGTCACTTACTGTAGGAAATACGAACTACGGTATCAATAATGCCACGGGCGAAACCTTTGAAATGGGTACAGATACCGTTGCCTTTAATGTTTCTTGGGATACCCTTCGTATTGCCGATCCATACCAATCTTGGTTTTTGGTATATGTGAACGCCAACGGAGGCGAACTTTGGGGTACGCGCAATGCAACACGCTTCTCTGTTACCAATCCAGGGTGGTTATGTTTGGCTAAAGGTATTGGAGGTGGTTTGTTCAACTCAATAGACGTTGAGTTTTCTCGCGACCTCAGCCATTGTTACATCAGTGCTGGGAGCGGCGTTTGGCGCCTAGACGGCCTCGGTGACATCTACACCAGTGATCCAAATTTTGCTTCAAAAGCTGGCTATGTAACGCAAGGTGCAACCACTACTGCACCGACAGCGACAACGCTTACCAAAATCACCACCACTTCCTATGAAGGTATTGCTATCAACCCTAACAATGAAAATGATTTGATATGTTTTGCTGGCTTTAACGGCACCAACAAGCGCACCAATAACGCTACAGCATCCACACCAACATTTACTAACCTTGGTTCAATAGTTTCCGGAATTGCAACCTATGACGGCATCATCGATCGCAATGACCCAGATATCTTAGTAGTAGGTACATCAAGCGGTGCTTGGGTTTCTGAAAACGGAGGCGCAACCTGGGAGAATGCTTCTACTGGTTTTGAAGGTACTCCTGTGTATGAAGTGCGTCAGAGTTGGCGTTCTTTTGACGAAGGTAATGGCCGTCCAGGTGAAATCTACCTTGGTTCTTTTGGTCGTGGTATCTGGAGAACAACCCAATATTTAGGTACAGGCAACAACACGAATACGCCAAATGGTCAATTTAAAACCAAGTTGCGAACCTATCCGAACCCAACCAAAGACAACACCACATTGGTATTCGAATTGGCACAAAGCGGTAAGGTAGAAGTACAAGTTTACAGCATTACCGGTCGCTTGGTTTGGTCTCAAAACCTACAAATGGCAGACGGCACGCAAGAACTCAGCATCGATAGCGCTGATCTACCAGCTGGTACCTACATCGTGAAATTCAATGCAGGCAAGCAAACAGATACAGCCAAATTCATCAAGATGTAATCTGACATCGACTTATTCAAAAGGAGACTTCGGTCTCCTTTTTTTGTATATGCGACGTTTTCAATTGTAAAGTCACAAAAAAACTTCTGTTTAGATGAACTATTAATTAAATAGCTGTAGCTGCATTTTTTACTACATTTGATAAGCAATACGACTCCAATGCTCGAAAAATCGCACAAACATGTCACCTGTCAAACCTGTGCAGGCCGTCAAAATTCTTTACTGAATCATTTTTGTTCTGATGAGCTAGATCACCTCAATTCTCATCGTTCGTGCAACTACTATAAAAAGCATCAGGCCATTTTTCTGGAAGGTTCTTTTCCAAGAGGCGTATATTGCATCAATCAAGGAAAGGTCAAGATTTTTAAGCGCGGAGACGAAGGCAAGGAACAAATCATCCACATTGCAAAAGCCGGTGAAATGGTGGGCTTTAGAGCTATGTTTACCGAAGAACCCTACAAAGTGGGCGCCGAAGCGCTAGACGAAGCTAATATTTGCTTTATCAGCAAAGAGGACTTCCTCAACATTATGGACACCAACCCCGTATTGCGCAACGGCATCATCAAAGAATTATCCAAAGAACTTGCAGATCGTGCCGATTTCATTACCAATATGGCTCAAAAATCTGTTCGGGAGCGTTTGGCCTTCACTATGCTGATCCTCTTAGATGTTTTTGACAACGAACCCATCAACTTAAGTCGTGAAGACCTTGCCAACTTTGTGGGTACCGCTACCGAAACGCTCATTCGCCTCATCAAAGATTTCAAAGAAGAAGGAATTGTAGAAGTACAGACGCGTAAAATTCACGTCCTCGACCGCGAGCGCTTGCTGCAAATTGCTGGCAAATAACTAGCCAAGCACTAAGCCCGTAAAATTCTCCAACAACACATGCCCAAAATTTCCGGATACCTCCGGATGAAACTGCACCCCATACATTGGTTTTTCTTTGTTTTTCATGGCTTCATTGATGCACGCATCAGAACACGCAAGTAATTCAAAGCCTTGTGGTATTGAAATGTGTTCGCAGTGGTCTTCTTGCATCTCAAAAACATCGGGCAGTCTTTCAAAGAGGCAGTCGTCCTTGATGAGCTCTATTTCTTGAAAACCGCGGTCTTCGCGCATTTTGGAAACGCGTGCGCCATGCAATAAGCCAATGATTTGATGGCCAAAACAAATGCCTAGAAGCGGTTTTTGATAGGTTTTGATCCAAGAAAGGTGCTGCAAATAAGGACTTGGGTCAATATCGGTCAAGAGTATAGGCGCTCCAGAGATCACCACGCCCTCAAATTGCGCTAAGTGCTCTATTGTGAAGTCCATTAGGCCAAAGACCTTCACGTCTATGTATTCTTCGAGTTGTTCGGCAATTTGTGGCGTTTTAGCACTACCGCAGTCAATTAGGGCAATCATGCTTTTTTCCTGTGAAAAACACAGCTGATGGCGCGGTGGTCGCTGCGGGTTTGTTTTTGAATCTGAAATTGTGACGCACTGAGCATTGGGCTGTAAAAAAGGTAGTCGATGCGCCCAGCGGGTAGTCTTCCCACGTAGGTAGTGCCTAAGCCTTTGCCGCTTCCGCTAAATGCATCAAGGAGCGCCAGTTGGAACTGATTGTAGGTGTAAGACATAGGGGTGTCATTGAAATCTCCGCAAACAATCACGGGATACGGTGAGGTTTTGAGGTGCTCTACGACCCTTCTTGCTTGATCGGCGCGCTTTTCGAACGCGCTGCGCAACTTGCGGTATGCTGCAAGAGCTCCTTTTTTACTACCGTAAGTTTGAACCTCCTCGCCGTCGATATGCGGATCAGTATGCAAGCGAATGGACTGCAAGTGTACGTTGTAGACCCTAAAGGTGTCCTGGCCTTTGACAATATCCGCAAAAATGCAATAATTAAAATCTTGAACACCTTGGGTCTCGAACATGACATCGCCACGTGCAATCATGGGGTATTTTGAAAACATGGCAATGCCGTAGTTCTCTCGGGTCCGACGTTTGTGAGCGCTGCGCTCATGGTAATCGCGGGTCTTCATAATCAAATTGAGCGAATCCATGACCTCAAAATCTGTGGGTTTATCTTGTCTGTAGTATTCTTGAAGGCAAAGTAGATCGGGTTCTTGGCTGCGGATGAATGCAAAAATCTGATTCCTCGAGTTGAGTGCGTCGCTAAAGGAGGGGTTAAATAAGTCAAAAAGCCGCACGTTATAGCTCAGTACTTTGAGGCCACTTTCTTGCGTCTGTAAGGATGAATTTGTGGTAATCGAGAAATTTCGAAAATGCAATTTACCGCCGATAAGGAGCACGACCAAACAGTAAATAGCCCATCTGGATCGAAAAACCGTCCAAAGTACCAACCAAACAAGCGTCAAACCCAAGAAAATGGGGTAGGTGAGTCCAAAAAAGGGCAGCGAAGGAATGGTGGAAGGATGAATATAAGGCGCAAGATAACTCAACAGCAAGCCGATAAGGCTGAATGCGGTGGCCAATTTAAAAGGGCTTGCCAATAATTTGAAGCGCTTTTTAGACATCTTTGCTTTGTTGAAATAAAAAGTCTTTTTCTGCTTTACTCAAGGCGTCATAGCCTTTTTTTGAGATTTTATCGAGGATGGTATCGAGTTGTGCTTGTCGGGCTTGTTTTTGCTCCCTAAATTGGTCGTCTGTCATAGGGCGGCCTCCTTTTTTGACCTTGAGGTGGCTCTTATTTGAACGCAAATTGATGCCCAACCATGGTCTTGATAGGCGAATATGCCAAAATTGTTGGATGCTCCAGATGCCAAACAGGGCTCCGCCAATATGAGCAAAATGCGCAATTTGATCGGCAGTACCAAGCGAAGAAAGATCCTTTAGAAAGAAAAAGAGGGCGAGCATATAAATGCGCAACGGGAACACGCCAAAAAGTTGCACCTGTAGTTGGGGTTGCGAAAACGCTAGCGCCATAAAGATGGCCATGATGGCACCCGATGCGCCCACAACAGAAAAGCTATTCCCTTGAAGCGCAGGGAATAACTGATGCGCCAATATTTCTGTTAGATTGCCTGCCAAACCGCCAAGGATATACAAATGCAAAAGGCGTTTGGCGCCAAAAAAACGTTCGTAAGTAGAACCTGCGAAATACAGAAACAAGAGGTTTCCAAAAAGGTGCAAGAACCCAAAATGAGCAAATAAAGACGTGAAGAGCGTCCAGGGTTTGTAAAGGATTTGTAGCCACCAGACAGGTAGCGCAAACAAAAATTGACCAGGGTATCCTAATGGTGAACCTTTTAGAAAGCTCAAAATTTGTAGTCTTTCTAGCGCATTGATCAGTTGAATCAGTGCGAAGATACCTACATTGACAATCAAAAGTCTGATGGTCATGCTGCCCCCTCTATATTGGGATTTTATTTGTTCAATCAAAGGATTCATCACCAGAAGTTTGAACGGTCTTTTTTACGCCATACCAAGACGAGAATGGCTCCGGCAATAGCGCCTCCGATGTGGGCGAGGTGCGCTACGTTGTCACCAGCTTGTTGCTGAAAAGAAAGATACAACTCCCATAAAAAGTAGGCGGAGACTAAATACTTCGCTTTTACAGGAATGAAAAAATAGAGTCGGAATTCAGTGTTCGGAAAAAGAATGGCAAAGGCCGTCATGATGCCGAATACACCCCCGGAAGCGCCCACCATGGGTGTAACTGATTTTTGAAGATAGTTCTCGAGGTATTGGGTAACGATGATTTGGTTGTCTTGTAGATAGCTGTTGATCTGACCTGCTAAATCGCCATTTACATTTACGCGGTGCTTGAGGTAGAAATCGAATTGTTCGAGGTCGAATTGTTGGGCAAGCATAGACTTCAGTTGCATGATTTCAATAAAGCCGATCATGTTGTAGAGCGCAAAGGACCCCATGGCACATACGATATAAAAGATGAAAAAGCGTTTTGCACCCCAGATGTTTTCTAAATAAGCGCCAAGCGTGACGAAGAGCCACATATTGAAGAAAATATGCAAGAGGTTATTGGTGTCGTGCATGAAAAAATGCGTCACTATTTGATAGGGCTCAAAAAATGGAGAGTTGATATAATGTGCACCCAACGACATTTCTAGGTTGATGCCTTGGCTTTTGAGCAGCAAACCCGCCACAAAAAAAGCGATGTTCAGCAGCAAAATATTTTTAGTGACTTGCGGGATATTCTGAAACATAATTAAAGTTTTTTAGCCAGTTCGTCAAAGCCCAAAGTGAACATAATCGGTTTTCCATTGGGGGTGGTGGTGTGTTGCGGACACTGAAAAAGGGTGTCAATAAAATGCTCTACTTCTTCGTGGTGTTGGAGCCTGAAGTTTTTAGCACCCAACAGGGCGAGTTTAGCGACAATAAAATGCGCGACGTCTCCGCTTTCGATATCAGAATAGGTGGCGGCATCGGTGAGTTCGTCAAGGCAAGTCTCCAAATCAAGGGAGGAGAGTAGGGCTGGAACTGCCATGATTTGCAGTTGGTCAGCATCGAGCTCAAAGTCAAAACCCAATTGGTTCCAGAGGCTTTTTTTGTCCTGCCAGGTAAGTTTGGCTTCTTTGGCCAAGGTCCTTTCAATCGGGAAGAGCAATTGTTGAGAAGCCAACGGCTGTGAAACAAAATGTTGGATGAGTTCATCGAAAAGCATGCGGTTTTTGGCGCGACGGATATCGATGATCATAAAGCCCGATTTGGTGGGGCTCACGAGGTATTTGTCATGGAGTAGAAACTGCTTGGCGGCGGCCTCCTCTTCAAAAATTTGTTGGTTTTCGGTTGGCGTCTGTTCTTCAATTTGATAAAATTGTTGCCAATCTTCTGGGCTAGGAGGGGTGCTGCCAAATCCTTCTTGTTGTAGGGCTGCGCTGTAGTTTTTTGAGCCGCTACTGCTTGCTGTCTTTTGATGCACCGTGCTTTGAAAGGGATTGTAAGACGGATTGACTAATATTTGCGGCTCCACGGGTTCAGATTTTCTGACCTCTGAAGGCACTTCAAAAGCACTTTCTGACTCGAAGTCTAGGGTGGGGAAGATGTTGTGTTTGCCCAGAGCCTGCCTTACGCTACTCAGTAAAATTGAATAGATAAAGCGGTCTTCTTCGAATTTGATTTCGGTTTTGGTCGGGTGGATGTTTACATCAATTTTGTGCGGATCTACCTCCAAAAAGATGCAGTAGCTGGCGTGGTGTTTTTCGGAAATCATGCCGTCGTAGGCTTTGGTAATGGCATGATGAAAGTACGGGTCTTTGAAAAAGCGATCGTTGACAAATAAATATTGCTCGCCTCTGCTTTTTTTGGCCATTTCCGGCTTACCTACATAACCACTGACGCGCACGATATCGGTTTGCTCATCTATCGGAACGAGTTTTTCATTGCTGCCCTTGCCAAAAATGGCTGCGATGCGCATGCGGCTGTTGCCGGCTGGAAGTTGCAGGATGTCTTGCCCGTTGTGCTGAAAACCAAACTGTAGTTCGGGATGAGCCAGTGCTACACGTTCAAATTCGGTTTGTATGTGTCCGAGCTCGATGGCATCGCTTTTCAAGAAATTGCGACGAGCGGGAACGTTATAAAATAGGTTTTTGACTTCAAAAGAAGCGCCTTGCTGGCAAATGACCTCTTGCTTGTTTTTGATTTGATTGCCTTCGATATCGATTTGGACGCCAGTGTCTTGTTTAGCTTGCTTGGTTTTGAGGCTCACTTGGGCAATTGCTGCAATAGAAGCGAGTGCTTCTCCACGAAAACCTTTTGTTTGCAAGGCAAAAAGATCGGCTGCGGTTTGGAGCTTACTGGTGGCGTGGCGCAGAAAACACTTTTCGGCGTCTTGGGCATCCATGCCTTTGCCGTTGTCGAGGACTTGGATGAGTGTTTTGCCGGCGTCCTTGACCACCAATTGAATTTGTGTGGCGCCCGCGTCTACGGCGTTTTCAAGCAATTCTTTGACAACCGAGGCAGGTCTTTGAATGACCTCTCCGGCGGCAATTTGGTTGGCGATATGATCGGGCAGTAAGTTGATGATGCTCATGCGGGCTCACGTTGGTTCGTGCTGAACAAATGTAAGCAATTCCGCCGAGTTGTCAGGGGCTAAATCCGAACGATTGTTCCTGAATAGGTTGTTTTTTCGTTAGGTAAAGCTTCTTTCAAGACTACTTTCCAGATATACGCTTTTTGAGCAGGCACCAGCTGACCCGAGCGTTGGTCTATGCCGTCCCATGCATTTTGGGCATCTGTAGTTCTGAAAACAACCGCACCATTTTCTGGATCTAAAATAAGCAATTCAAAATGCACATCGCGAATGGTGAGCGCGTATGGCATAAAAGTGGCGTTGCGCTCATCGCGAGACTCCGGATTAAACGCATTGACAGCTAGCAAGTTGTAGTCTTCGTAGGCCGTCACCTTGATTTTTTCCGTGCTCTTGCAGCCATCGAGCTGCGCTTCGGCAGTGATGGTATAGGTTTGTCCTTTGAAAGCCATTAAATCGACGCTGCGGCTCTTTTTGTTCACCAAAGTACCATTCGCACTCCAAGTGATATCGCTCCCATTTGTTTCCAGATTGACGCGAATGCGCGGCGTTCCATCTTCATAATTCATAGCGTCGACATCAAGCAGGAGTTTAAGGCCTTGGCAATTGCTTGGTACAGCTGAGGTTGGTGCATTGTTTTGCGCCATTTGAACCGGTGTAGTTTGGCTAATGGTCGGGAGTGGTAACGGGGTGGTAATGGCATTTATTTCGGAAAGCGTACGGAGGGTGCTGCGCTCCAGGTCAGAAGCCATTAAATCGATGTAAGGTGTCGGAAATGTACAGCTGATAAGTTGAGCTGTTGTTGCATCTGGTTGGCTAAATGTGGTTGGTTTGCCATCTTGTTGCTTACTTTCTGTAGGAGTTTGAGCCGCCAGTGCTGGCGAAGTGCTTTTTGCCTTTTTCGGAGTGGTTATTGCCTTTTGGGAGGCCGTATTTTTGGCCGGTTTTTGGTTTTCGCTCGAGAGGCTAGACCACCCAACAATGCCCACAAGAAGTGCAAGCAAGCTCGCGATGCCAAATTTACCTAACCAAGAAACACCCGGCTTGGCTTTCGGGAGCTTTTTGGATAGCCCGTCCCAGGCTTTGGGGTCGTAGTCGTAGGAGTAGTCTTCTACGAGGGACTTTATTTTGGATTCAAATGTATCTTTCATCGTTTATCGAGCTGAATAAATTGTTCTTTTAAATGGCGTTGCAAATTCATTTTTGCTTTTGCTAAATTGGATTTTGATGTTCCTTCGGAGATACCGAGTAATTCGGCAATCTCTTTGTGACTAAGTTCTTCTATGACATAGAGGTTGAAAACAGTTCTGTAGGCCGGAGATAGTTTTTCAATTGCTTTTTGAGCGAATTCGGCCTTGAGTTGTGTGTGGGCCAAAATTTCTTGCTCTTGCATAGGGTCTGCGGCCATCGATTTGAAATCGTTGTCTTGGTCAGATAAAAAAGGATCTTTTTTGGCTTTGCGCAGATGGTCTATCGCCGTATTGCTCACAATTCTTCGGATCCAACCCTCGAGTGAGCCTGAGAAATCAAAATGTTCCAATTTGTCAAAGACCTTTAAAAATGAAACTTGGAGCACCTCCTGAGCGCTGTCGCGATCGCCAATGTAGCGCATGCTGACAGCCATCATTTTACCGTAAAACATAGTGAATAGGCATTCTTGGGAGCGTCGCTCACCTTTGAGGCATCCCTCCACGATTTGTTTTAAGTAGTCTTGCTGCTCCAATTTTCAATATTTACATAACGCAAAGCTAAGCAGAGGGTTGCCTTAGTTTACCTCAGGAACTTGTTTTAGCAATAAAAAACATCATTTTTTTGTGAACTATGCGTAAATTCGTCACGCAAAGCTTTTATCCATTTAAAAACAAGACAAATGAAAGTAACTGTTGTAGGTGCAGGAAACGTAGGAGCGACCTGTGCCGATGTATTGGCTACCCGTGAGATCGCCAATGAAATTGTATTACTAGACATCAAAGAAGGTTTTGCCGAAGGCAAGGCTTTAGATATCTGGCAAACAGCCCCAATTAACCTTTATGATTCTCGTACGATTGGTTGTACCAATGATTATGCGCGTACTGCAGATTCAGATGTTGTAGTCATTACCTCAGGTTTGCCGCGCAAGCCAGGTATGTCTCGTGACGACCTTATCGCAACCAATGCTGGTATCGTTAAGACCGTGACGGAAAACGTCGTGAAATACTCGCCAAACGCCATCATCATCGTTGTTTCCAATCCGTTAGACGTCATGACCTACTGCGCATTCTTGAATGCCAACATGCCATCATCTCGTGTATTTGGTATGGCTGGTGTCTTGGATACCGCACGTTACCGCGCATTTTTGGCCGAAGAACTCAACGTTTCACCAAAAGACATCCAAGCTGTATTGATGGGTGGCCACGGCGACACAATGGTTCCACTACCGCGCTACACTACCGTTGGAGGTATTCCAGTTACTGAACTTATCGACGAAGCGCGCCTCAACGAAATCATTGAGCGCACTAAATTTGGTGGTGGCGAAATCGTCAAACTACTTGGCACTTCTGCTTGGTATGCACCAGGAGCAGCCGCTGCCCAAATGGTAGAAGCTGTTGTCCGCGATCAAAAACGTATTTTCCCTGTTTGCGCTTGGTTACAAGGCGAATACGGTATGTCAGACATCTACTTAGGTGTACCTGTTGTTTTGGGTAAAAACGGTATTGAAAAAATCATCGAATTGCAGTTGAATGAAGCGGAACGCGCCTTGCTCGTCGACTCAGCAGAAGCTGTGAAAGGCGTCATGGATGTCTTAGATAACATGAACGCAAACGTATAATTTAGGTACTCTAGGTACGAGAAATCCTAATTGTTTTAGATTTCAAATAAAAAAAACCGCGGGTGAGAGCTCGCGGTTTTTTTGGTTTAAGGAAGTTCGATAGCCCCAATATCCGGCGGATTATTGCGTGCTTGACCGAAAATATCTGTGAATACAGTTGAGCTAATGCCTTTGTTGCTCAAGGATGAATTGCCTGTAAAGCTAAAATCTCTTTCTGCAGGATTCGCAAATAAGGGCGCCATGTTCCAAAACAACTGGCTCCCGTAAAAAGGATCGGAGTAAGTGGTTTCTGATTTGAGAACGCTGTAATCGAAGTCGAAATTGAGTTGCACACCGGCCATTTGGATGGTATCCAGCGCAATTTCGGTATCTAAGTTGCCATAAATAACACAGTTCTTAAATACGCCTTCTTCAATGCTCGATACCAGCGTTTGGTTTTGGGCGTAATCGTTGTAATAATTACTGATGCCTACTGCTGGGTTGGTGGAGGCGCCATAACCGAGTAAATTGCAGTGATTGAAATGGAAGTCTCCGCCCTGCAAAACCAACAGTGCGTGCGTGCCGTTTTGTGAAATCAGGCAGTTTTCAGCCTTTACTTTGGCGCCGGCAAAAATGAAGATGCCGTAACGCGCTTGGTTGAAAATTTGGGTATTTTGAATATTTAGTGTGTAGCTGGAATTACTGGGGTCTTCACTGAATAAATGCACGCCAGAGGTGCCATTTTTGAGAATGGCGTAATTGATGTTGCTCGGCAGTGCTTCGTGTAAGTAAATGCCGTAGTATTGCCCAGTCACATCTTGGTAGTCTTGCTCTAGGCGGTCACCCTGAAAAATGACTTCATTGCCGAGTTGCCCTTCTATTTGCAAGGAGCCTTTGTAAACATATAATAGCGCATTTTTGTGCAGGTGGACTTTTGTACCGGCTGGTATGGTCAATGTTTTAGCCGAGTCTACGATGGCGGCGCCGTAAATGACATGCGGTTTGTCGTTGGGCCAGACGCCTTCGTTGAAATCAAATTGTTGGTTCTGAAAGTTGGAGTAATGGAAGTAAGCATCTTGGCCCCAAGCGGCGAGTTTGACGTATTGGTCTTTGCCATTGGTCCGAAAGCGCACGGAATCTTCGATGATCAGGGGGTTGGTAGTGCTGTTTACGGCTAAAGTGACCTCCACGAAAATGAACAAAGAGTCTTTGGCTTCTAGCAAGAGGTCTTTGTGTAAGACGCCTGGCGTGCCATCTACATTGATGCGATAAACAGAAGCGGCACCGCCCATAAGCTCGATTTCTTCGATTTGAAGGCTGCGTTGGTCGGGGTTGAAAATTTTGAAAGATTTGGTGGTAGAGCCAATGGTAGTGAAAACGGTATCGAAAACGAGTGTGTCTGTTGAAAAGGTAAGGTTAGATTTAGAGAGCAAAACATGCTTGTTGCAAGAGCTGAGCGTGCTCCAAAAGCACAAACCGATCAAAACCATCAAAGCGTAGAAATAGCGCATAGAAAGACAACGCACAAAACTAAAGAATATTGGTGGTTCAGCTCAATTTTAGGTAAAAATGTTCTTTGGCTTGCCCCGGTCGCGGACTCAATAGGCCAAAAAAGTAGCAATCAGCAGAAAAACGAAATTCATCTTTGCTACATATTTTTTTCCATGATTCTTTATTCATTTTGTTGTTTGGATAGGCAACAATAAAAATGGATGCCGGATGATTGACTTGCTGCTGAATGGCTTGCTCAAAGTTGGGTAGTTGATCGTTCGCAATAATGCAAATACATGGTTTTGAGCTATTTTGATCAAATGATGCAAAGCTGCACAGCAGATACTCGGGAAGCGCTTCGCTCAGCTTGGTAACAAATTGCCTCATTTTTTTAGATTTGATAAAGCGCGCAATAGGTACTTCTTTTTTTGGATGCAGGCGCCTCACGACATCCACCAACCAATAGGCAAAAGGCGAATGTGTGCCATGACGGCCTTTTGCTTTCCATAGAAAAGCTGTATATTCGAAGCTGCGAAACACAGTGCAAAATAACAAAAAAGAAACCGATGTCGGTCCAAACCAATGTCCAGATAGCCACTCAAAAGCAAGCCATTCAAAGTGGACAGCAAATTCTTCCCGTTTTGCGGCCATGTCGCTTGGGTGATGGCATTCTGAGCATGACCATTGAACAGCAAGAGCGCTACCGCCAGACCGCGCGTTTTTTCACAGAACCGCTGCACTTTTTTATACCTGCTTCTGGTTCGGGCTCACGCATGTTTGCCTTTCTTTTTGATTACTTGCAGCACCCTGATGCCGAAAACACCAAACAAGCAGAGCGTTTTTTTAGTCGGTTGCAAGATTTTGCCCTTTTTCGTCAATTGCCGCCTGAAATTCAAAAAGCCTATTTAGCTGGCGAACTCACCTTAAGTGCGTTTATTGAGGTGCTAATGGGTGCCGACGGCCTCAATTTTGGCGCACTACCCAAAGGCCTGATTTCTTTTCACATCCACGAGCCTTTTGTGCTCAACGCTTTTCAAGAGCACCTGAGCCAAGTTCAAACCTTAGCGCAAGGCCCCATTCATTTTCATTTTACCATCCAAGAAGACTTTCATCAAGCATTCGAGAAATGTGTGGGCGAATTAGCGGCAATGACGGGCCTCAATTATCAAGTGACGTATTCAAGTCAAGATAAAAATACAGATGCATTTGTATTCGACGCGCACCAAGAATTGGTTCTTGACGCAAGTGACCAACCCTTGCGCAGACCTGCAGGTCACGGTACGCTATTACAAAACTTAGAATCGTTGAAGGCTCCGTATGTTTTGGTAAAAAATATCGATAACATCCAACATTTTAATCAGAGACAGCCGAGCAATGCCAATTGGGAATTTCTATTAGGTCTTCAAATTGAAGTGAGAGAAGCCCTGCGTCAATTTGTGGCGACTGAAGATCTAGCGGGTTTTATTCTTTGGAATCAAACCTTTGGTTTACTCGATCAAACCCAATTGGATAGCCTTGCGCTGCAGGAATGGAAAGTGCTACTCAACAGGCCTCTGCGTGTTTGTGGAATGGTTCGCAATGATGGTCAGCCAGGAGGAGGACCATTTTTAGTAGAAATGAACGGCGCCGCAACCAAACAAATTGTCGAAAAAGCGCAGCTGCACGGCCATCCTGAAGCCAGCAAGCTCATGTTGCAAAGCGCTTATTTTAATCCCGTCCTGATGGTCTTAAGTCCCTGTGATCTCTCAGACAAGCCCTTGCCCTTGCAACAATTTGCAGATCCAAGTACTTATTTTGTAGTGGAGAAGAATCAAAGCGGTGAACGCGTTTATTTTGTAGAGCAGCCAGGTTTATGGAATGGTGCCATGGCCAATTGGAACACCCTTTTTGTAGAGGTTCCTTCTGCTGTTTTTTCGCCGGTAAAATCTGCCTTAGATTTGTTGGATTTTGCACATCAAGCAAACAAAGGCGCTTAGAATTGGTTACTTTTGTAAGCCAAAATTAAAAAGCATGATACCCGTAACTGTTTATAGCGAAATGACACCCAATCCTTCAACCATGAAGTTTGTGGCCAACAAATATTTATTGCCAACCGGAGCTTCTGTCGAGTTTGAAAACAAATCCGCTGCCAAAGGATACTCTCCGCTCGCCGAAGCCCTTTTTGACTTTCCTTTTGTAACCAAAGTTTTTATTGCAGTCAATTTCGTTACTGTCGCCAAAACAGACAATGTTCCCTGGGATTTCATTACCATGGAGCTACGCGAGTTCATCCGTGAATGGATCAGCTTTGAAAAAGAAGTCTTAATTGCCATGCCTAGCCAAATTCAGCACGATGTCCATGCAACCGCCGCTACAGGTGAGGTGAGTTCCGAAACAAGCGCTCCTCAGCCAAACTTTGCAGCTTCTGCGCTAGATGACGCTATTATTGACCTCCTCGACCAATACGTAAGACCTGCAGTTGCCAACGACGGTGGCGCCATAGATTTTCTCGGTTTTGAGGACGGAAAAGTAACGGTCATGCTCAAAGGATCTTGTGCAGGCTGCCCTTCCTCGACAGCAACTTTGAAAGGTGGCATCGAAAACCTTCTCAAGCAACATTTGCCCGAAGTGCAAGAAGTAGTCGCTTTTAACGCCTAATTTTGCTGCAAATAGTGTCTATGTGCTAATTTTGCGTTATTTTTAGATGAACAACTTTTTAAACTTGTTGTTTCTCAACAAGACCCATGTCGTTAATTACGCCAACATACCAACTCAAAGACGCACTTAAGAATCATTTCGGTTACGATCAATTCAAGGGCGCCCAAAAGGAAATCATCGAAAATGTATTAGCAGGCCGCAATACCTTTGTGCTCATGCCCACTGGTGGAGGTAAGTCTTTGTGCTACCAATTGCCTTCCCTGATTTTACCAGGTACTTCAATAATTGTGTCGCCGCTCATTGCGCTCATGAAAAACCAAGTAGATGCCGTTCGCGGCTTCTCTCAGACTGGTAAGGTAGCTCATTTCTTGAATTCTTCGCTCAGTAAAGCAGAAATCGCTCAAGTGAAGTCTGACGTCCTAAGTGGCCAGACCAAAATGCTTTATGTAGCGCCAGAGTCGCTCACCAAACAAGAAAACATCGATTTTTTAGCAGCGGTTCCGATCTCCTTTTTTGCCATTGACGAAGCGCATTGTATCTCGGAATGGGGTCACGATTTCAGACCTGAATACCGCCGTTTGCGCGAAATTTTCGAAAAAATCTCATCCGTTCCGATCATTGCCCTGACGGCAACAGCTACCCCAAAAGTCCAGCACGACATCCAAAAGAACCTCAACATGCTGGATGCCGATGTCTTTAAGTCTTCTTTCAACCGAGACAACCTCTACTACGAAATTCGCCCCAAACGCGAAGTAGAGAAACAAATTATCCGCTACATCAAGCAGCATGAAGGTCAAAGCGGCATCATTTACTGCCTGAGTCGCAAAAAAGTGGAAGAAATTGCAGAGCTTTTGCAAGTCAACGGCATCAATGCGCTTCCTTACCATGCTGGCCTAGATGCGAATTCTAGGGCCCGACACCAAGATGCCTTCCTCATGGAAGAAGTAGAGGTGATTGTTGCCACAATAGCATTTGGCATGGGCATTGATAAACCCGATGTGCGTTACGTGATCCACCACGACATCCCTAAATCGATTGAAAGCTATTACCAAGAAACCGGTAGAGCAGGACGCGATGGCGGCATAGGTGAGTGCATTGCATTTTATAGCTACAAAGACATCGAAAAACTAGAAAAATTCCTGCAAGGAAAAGCAGTTACAGAACAAGAAATTGGCCGCCAGCTATTGCATGAAATCGTCTCATATGCTGAGACCTCAGTTTGTCGTCGCAAGTTCATTTTACATTATTTTGGCGAAGAATTCAGTCATGAAAACTGTCAGGAAAAGTGCGACAACTGCAAGCGTCCGCAAGAGCGCATGGAGGGTGGGCTCTACCTCAATTACTTATTGCAAAGCGTAGTTGCGCTAGATCAAACCCAAAAATCCAAACATTACTGCGCGTTCTTGTCCGGACACGTGAATGCTGACATCAAAGCCTATAAGCACGATCAATTGCCTTTGTTTGCAGTCGGCAAAGATCACGACGAACACTTTTGGAATGCCGTGATCAGACAGTCAGTTGTGGGGGGCTATCTCTATAAAGATGTCGAATCTTTTGGTACGCTTAAGCTGACGCCAAAAGGAATGGCATTTTTAGCCGCGCCAGACAGTTTCATGTTATTTAAGCAGCACGACTTCTCCAACACCGACGACGACGATATCATCCTCAATCAAAAAGGCGCGGCCTTTGATGAGGTACTGTATGCGCAGTTGTTGGAGCTCCGTCGCAAGGTGGCCAAACAAGCTGGTGTACCACCATTTGTGGTGTTCCAAGAGCCTTCGCTGCGCGATATGTGCTTGCAGTATCCGATAGATATCAGCGAGCTTACCTCCATTCAAGGTGTAGGTACCGGCAAAGCGCAGCGCTACGGCGCGCCATTTATAGCGCACATTGCAGCACACGTCGAGGCGCATCAAATAGAGCGCCTTCAAGATTACGTGGTCAAGTCTTTGATCAATAAATCGGGTGCAAAAGTGCAGCTCATCCAAAACATCGACCGCAAGCTCCCATTAGAAGACATTGCTAAATCTCAAGGAAAGTCCTTTGAGTCCTTGTTAGAAGAACTAGAAACAGTTGTGAACTCAGGCACTAAACTCAATATCGCTTATTACCTCAATGAGGTACTTGATGCCGAGAACCAAGTAGAAATCATTGATTATTTCATGAGTGCAGCATCCGACGATCTCATTACGGCCTATCACGAATTTGACGGTCTGTACACTGAAGAAGAACTGCGCTTAGTGCGCATCAAGTTCTTGTCAGAATACGGGAATTAATCCTATTTGTACAGAACCTTCCAAGCTGAATTGCGTGTCACGCTATGATAGTGGGTTTTGGCTTCTTGGAATATTTCCCGACCCATTTCCAAACCTTTCTTACTTTGCGCAAGTGCTTCATAAATAGGTAGTACGAATTTGCGGCGTCCAATTTTATTCAAAAAGGCCTTTAATTGCGGTTCGATTTCAAAAATGTAGTCCGATTCTGCTGCGAGTACAAACCAATCACACAATATTTCGCTGTTTTGTGTCTGCGCAAAATGGAATTGTTTATCGAGCTGTCTGAGGCGTGCAGGTTTGGTTTGAGGTGCTAAGGCGCGGATAAATAATTGCCATTCTTGGATGAGGTAGGCATTGTATTGGACCTCAATGCGTTGCTTGATCTTTTTGCGCTTGCCATTTTTACGGATCCATTTGTATTTAACAACTGGTTTGAAGGGATTTTTGCCTGCATTAAATGATTTTGCGAATCCCTTGATTTGGTCGAGTCTTGGGGCTATAATTGTTACGCAATTTGGGGGCAAACCAGGCTCGTAAATCCATTGGCGGTAATTGAAATCGGTTCCGCTTTTGGCCAGTAATTGGTTTTCTAGGTAATCGATGAAGCGGTCTGCGCTGATGGTTTGAAAAGCAAAGTGCTTGAAATACTTTTTGAGGAAGAGATCTAGTTTGGCCCTGCCAACCGCCTGTTCTAGCGTACGAAAGAAAAACGCGCCTTTGACGTAAGCGATATCAGACATCGCAATGTCAGGGTCTCGGTTGACTAGATCGAGGTGTAGTTTGCTGTCTTGTAAGCTGCTATCGGCAGCCATTTCGGCTAAGGTTTGTTGGAGTTCACCAAATTCTACTTGCGCTAGGATATCTGCAATTTCTTTGCCTCGCAGCGCTTCCATGATGCGCTGTTCAAAGTAAACGGTGGTACCTTCATTGAGCCAGAGGTCTGACCAAGAATGGTTGGTCACTAAATTGCCAGACCAAGAATGTGCTAACTCATGCGCAACAACCGATACCAAGCTTTTGTCTCCGGTGAGTAGCGTTGGGTTGGCAAAGGTGAGCATTGGGTTTTCCATGCCGCCAAATGGGAACGAGTAGGGGAGCACCAAAACGTCGTAGCGCCCCCATTGGTAGGCACCGTATAAATCTTCGGCGACACGCATCATTTGCGGCAAGTCTTCGAATTCTTTGGCGCATTCTTGGAGGAGTTCTTTTTCGGCATAAACACCGCAGTGTTGTCCGAGGTCTTTGAAGCCGATGTCGCCGACGGCCAATGCAATGAGGTAGCTCGGAATCGCTTTGGTCATTTCAAAATGATAGCGCCCGTTTTGGTTAAGTTTGGTTGGGTTTTTGGCACTCATGAGCGCCAGAAGGTCGTTGGGTACTTTAACGTCGGCGCTGTAGGTGATGCGGTTGGAAGGCGAATCTTGGATGGGGATCCAGGTGCGCGTCAGAATAGCTTGCCCTTGTGTATACAGAAAGGGCTTGGTTTTGGAACTCGTGAGGGTGGTATCGAGCCAATCCAAGGCCCCAGAAGCTTCGGTGGTTTGGTAGTAAATATTGACGTCGGTAGTTTTCGCATCTACATTGACCAAAAGTGCTTGCCCAATGATGCTGTCTTTGTCCATAGGCCCTATGGTGAAGTCGGTTTCTTTCTCGGCGCCTTTTGGCCCTAAAGTCACTTTTTGGATCAAGAGTCCTTTGACGTCAAAAATGGCGGTATCTGCTCCGCGGTTGCGCATTTGGTGTCTAGCAATACCGTAAATGGTTTGGGCTGCAAAATCAACCTCGAGTTCGAGGTGCAGATGCCGGGTATTGATTTGATCCAAATTGGCGTAGCTGTGGTCGTCGTTGGGCCTTTGGCTGAGTTGTTCGGTTGCAGCAGGTTGCTTATTGGGCGTGCCAGAACAAGACCAAAGCAAAAGTGTAACAAAGAAGAGTAATGCGCGCATTAAGGAGTAGTTTGGAGTCTAATATAGCCAAATTTTTCTTGTGGGCCAAGTACGCCGTAGGTATAGATGCCTCGATGTTTTATATCAAACTCAAAAGCCTTCGGAATCAGCAAGATGTTTTCAATAGCGCGCTTGTGGCTGACCTGACGCTGCATTTGCCCAGTTTGGATATCGATGTTCACCCAAGCCCCTACATTTTTATTTTTAGACAAACTGAATGTGGCGACTTCTTTTAAGCCCTCTTTAAACACCCCGTTTTCATCGTAATTAGTTTCTGTGTCGTTGAAAATAAAGTTCAAAGATGTACTATCAATAAAACTGGCGTAGGAGCTAAAAGGGCCGTAATCATTGATGCTGACTTGAATTTTGGGAACGCGTTGCTCCCAGCGCAACTGACCACTCGGATCAATGCAGAAGGCTACGATGTCGTTGTAATAATAATAATTGGTGGTCATTCTTTGCCCCGTTTGGTTGTTGTAGGTGGTATTGGTATACACATAGTATTTTTCTATGGAGCCAATGTAGCTGCCGTCTTGAAGCGTGAAAATGTCTCTGATTTCATAGCGAGAGAGCTGAGGGGTTTCGCCTTTTCGTTCCATGCGTTTTTGCAAGCGTATTTGTTCTCCTACCTCGTGTTCGCTGAGCATGATTTCGACACTCAAAGGAATGAAGCCCACTGCGGTAACGGTATCGGCCAAAAGGTTGATTTGCGCATTGAAAAAGCCGTCTTGTTTGTCACTCGCTTCGCTGTTGCTGTAAATGCCGAATAACGTGAGTTGGGAGGCCTGCTGAGCGTTCATCACAAAGTTGGAGATGCGCTTGCCCTGCAGGTCAAAAGTATAATCTTTGATGCCGTTTTGGTCGATTTGGTAGACATGCAGGTTCTTGAATGCTTTGCGTACCCGAATGCCTTGGTTTTCTATAGCGCTCATTTCTATTACGCCGATGAAAAAGTCGCCGTTGTCGGTTAGGTAGTAATCTTCGATAGAGCTGAGGTTGGCGTCAAACGGGAGGTTGTATTCACCGCCACCGAGTGCTTTTAAGTCCTGATTGAAAAGTTGGTAGCCGTAGGTGTCTACGCCGTTGCGCTTGCCTGGAATTTGGTAATAGGCTACAAAATAGCATTGGTTGGGTGCCTGAATGATGTTGAATTCAGGTTGGGCGCTTGGTCGGGTGTCGGTGTAGGCGAGTATTTCATTTTCTTCGATTACATTGAACTCTGCATCCAGCACCTTGACAAATAATTTCATTTCCTTGCCAGCTCTGTCGGCAATAAAGACGGTGTGCCCATTTTTGAGCCGTAAGGTTTGTTGGTAATAGCCAAAGCCTTCTGGGCTCACGGGCTTGATTTTGGTACTGGCCTCGCTGTTGAGTTGGGCAAATTGGGTCAGGGTAAAAGACCCTCCGCCAAGCTGGCTACTTGCATGAATGGTAGAGAATTGTTGGTTGTCGGCAGGCAGCACACTAATGAGGCTGCCTTTGCTGCGTTGAAGCGCTCCCCATTGCCAATCTAGATTTTGAGCTTCCAATACAAATGAGCAAGCACAAAACAACGCGATGAGTAGGCGCGACAGCATTAGTCGACAAGTTGAACCCCGACGTAGTTGTCTGGGCTGATCTGTTTGAGCTCGGCTTTCAGTTGGGCTGAAACGGCTAGTTCGTCGATGAAAGCATGCACGCTTTCTTTGGTGACGCGTTCGTTTTTACGGGTGAGGCCTTTGAGCGCTTCATAAGGTTTTTCAAATCCTTCGCGACGCAAAATCGTTTGGATGGCTTCGGCTACAACTGCCCAGTTGTTTTCGAGGTCTGCAGCTAAAGCGTCGGTGTTCAATAAAAGTTTGCCGAGCCCTTTGAGCGTGGCTCCAAAAGCGATGACGCTGTGTGCGAGCGGCACACCCACCACGCGCAATACTGTAGAGTCGGTGAGGTCGCGTTGGAGTCGAGAAACGGGCAATTTGGCAGCCAAGTGCTCATAGAGTGCGTTGGCTAAGCCTACGTTTCCTTCTGAGTTTTCAAAATCGATGGGATTGACTTTATGTGGCATGGCCGACGAACCGATTTCTCCGGCTTTGATCTGCTGCTTGAAGTAGTCCATGGAGATGTAGGTCCACATGTCGCGATCGAGGTCGAGGATGATGTTGTTGATGCGCTTCATGCAGTCAAAAATGGCGGCAAGTTGGTCGTAGTGTTCAATTTGTGTGGTGGTTTGCGAGCGGTCTAGGCCAAGGATGTCGTTGACAAAGTGATTGCCAAAAGCAACCCAGTTGGTCTGCGGATAAGCCACAAAATGTGCATTGAAGTTGCCGGTTGCGCCGCCAAATTTGGCTGGCAACTTTAGTGCTTTTAGTTGTACGACTTGTTTGTCTAGGCGTTCTGCAAATACTTGGATTTCTTTGCCGAGGCGCGTAGGTGAGGCGGGTTGGCCGTGGGTGCGCGCAAGCATCGGGATTTCTTTCCAGTCTTGGGAAAGGGCCACAAGTTTGTCTTGGACGGCCGCTAGCGCAGGTAAATAAACGGCTTCAATCCCTTCTTTTAAGGAAAGGGGAATAGCGGTGTTGTTG
>Ga0114968_10000232_pt1 | contig 41064 bp, 37 predicted proteins | sample M_130807_EF_Meta_FD_87020 | JGI IMG/M metagenome (GOLD analysis project Ga0114968, IMG submission 87020) | Freshwater microbial communities from Lake Montjoie, Canada to study carbon cycling - M_130807_EF_MetaG | ecosystem: Environmental > Aquatic > Freshwater > Lake | place: Lake Montjoie... | reverse complement strand
CCATTCTCAAGGCGTCTGAGCAGTTGCAACATGTGGACCTCGCGCGCACCGTCTTCATCGGAGAGTTGGCTCTGGATGGTCATCTCCGCGCCGTGCGCGGCGCGCTGGCCGGGGTCCTGGCGGCTCGGAGGGACGATCGGATCATCGTGCCCGCATCTTGCTTGAGCGAGATTGGCGCAGACACGCGGGTCAGCGGCGCGTCCACGCTTGCGCAGGTGGTGGAAATCCTGCGGGGCACTACGCCAGGAGAGCGCGCGGGTGCACGGCCATCCGTGCGTCCAGAACACCCTGACCTCTCCGACGTGCGCGGCCATCACTTTGCCCGCCACTGTCTTGAGGTTGCTGCAGCTGGCGGGCACCACCTCGCCATGGTGGGACCCCCGGGCATCGGCAAGACGCTCTTGGCCGAGCGACTCACCGGAATCCTTCCCGACCTGTGCGAAGAAGCGGAGCGTGATGTTGCTGTCATTCATGCACTCGCCGGCCGCGGGCCGCGCGGCTGTGCGCCGCCATTCGAATCCCCGCATCATTCCGCCTCCACGTCTGCATTGATCGGCACCGTGGCAGGCGCGCGCGTGACACCGGGTGCCTTCACGCTTGCGCATCACGGTGTGCTGTTCCTTGACGAGGCACCCGAATTTGCGCGCCCCGCTCTTGAGGCTTTGCGTCAACCTCTTGAAAGCGGACAGGTGTCGTTGCATCGAAGCGGGTGGGCGGGCACGCTGCCGTCGGCGTTCCAGCTCATCCTTGCCGCGAATCCATGTCCGTGCGGAATGCGAGGTGAATCAGATTGCTCGTGCCCACCCGCAGCCATCCGACGCTACGCCGCGCGTTTGTCGGGGCCATTGTTGGACCGCGTTGACGTGCGCGTGAGCCTGCGCCGGCCCCTGGACGCCGAGCTGAGGGACCCCGACCCTGCGGAGGCATCTGCCACCGTGCGCGTCCGAGTTGAGCAGGCTCGCGAGCGGGCAGCCCGCCGGTACCGCGGAGCACCATGGCAGGTCAATGCCCGAATACCCACGGGTGAATTGCGCACTCGGTTCTTGCCCGATGCCTCGGGCGCCGACCTGCTCAACGAAGTCGAGCGTAGTTCTCGCAATCTGCGTGGCCCCGACCGAATTCTGAGGGTGGCGTGGACCATGGCCGACCTCCAAGGACGCGACCGTCCGTCGAGTGAAGACATCGCGCAGGCTTTGGGCCTGCGAGGGGCGGCAACAGCATGGGCAGCGTGAGGGAGGCCTGGATTGCCCTTGCACATGCGGTCGAACCAGGAGATGCGCGACTGGGCGCTCGCGTGAATCGCGAAGGACCCGAGGTCGTGGTCGACATGATTTCTCAGCGCGACCAGAGCATTCCTGAGGGAGTCAGTGCCCGATGGGACGCTGCGCAGCTAGATGCGTGCGAGCAGCGCGCGGCGTCGGTGGGGGCTCGGATCGTGACCCGCGCTGATACCGAATGGCCACATCAACTTGATGACCTAGGCCCTCGGGCGCCCTTTGCTCTGTGGGTCGCAGGCGCGCCTGACCTTCGCCTGACTTTGGTCCGGTCAGTGGCGATCGTCGGTGCGCGCGCCAGCACCCGCTATGGCGATGAGATCGCGCGTCGATGGGCGGCCGAGTTGGCCGGGCGACCCATCACCGTGGTGTCCGGAGGTGCTTTCGGCATTGATGCTGCTGCGCATCGTGGCGCATTGCTGGCTGGGCTGACGGTGTGCGTGGTCGCCGGTGGGGTGGATGTGACCTACCCGCAAGCACATGCCTCGCTGCTGTCGCGGATTGCCGACGAAGGACTCATCGTGAGTGAGACACCCCCGGGCCAGTCCGTGCGTCGTCAGCGATTCCTGTCACGCAATCGGCTCATCGCTGCCTTGACACAGGCCACCGTGGTTGTCGAAGCAGCAGACCATTCGGGTACCGCGTCCACTGCGCGCGAAGCGAACTCGATCAATCGTCCGGTGGCGGCCGTCCCTGGACCAGTGGATTCAGCATCGTCTCGAGGATGCCATCGACTCATCCGCGACCACGAAGCCATTCTCGTATGCACATCCCATGACGTCGAGGAACTCATTCCCGGTGGACTGGGCGAAGACGCGTCCATCGGTGGCACGTCAGAGCAGGGGAACCTTGGTGCACGCGAGAGGCAGGTCCTCGACAGCCTGCCGATGCGAGGATCGATGGAGATGGACGCACTGGTGTGCGCGTCTGGGCTTCGCGGCGGTGAGGTTGCGGCGGCGATTGGGCTCCTCGAGCTGCGCGGCCTCATCGAGTCGCACGATTCTGGCTGGCGATTACGAAGGTGACCCGCGAGCCGCGCCCGCGTAGGCCATGAGTCTTGCGACGATGGGCGGGTGACCGCATCTGTCGGACTGGTCGATGCCCGAGAAGGGTTCTTGCAGCATGTCCGCGACGAACGCGGCCGCAGCGCGCACACGGCACGCGCGTACGCCGGCGATATCGACAGCCTCATCGACTACTGCTCGGGGGCCGGCATTGACGATCCCGCGGACATCGCCCTGATCCACCTGCGCGGATGGCTCGCGATCCAAGGCCAGCGCGGACTTGCTCGCGCGACCATCGCTCGGCGTGCTTCATCCGCCCGCGCGTTCACCTCGTGGTTGACGCGTCGCGGGATTGCGTCTGTCGATGCTGGAGCCCGACTCGCCAGTCCCTCCATCGTCCGAGCCTTGCCCACGGTCCTGGCACCCCAGGAGGCTGCGGCGCTCATGGACCACGCGGCCGTGGCGGCAGATGATGCGAACCCACTCGCTGTCCGTGATCGTGCCGTCGTGGAGTTGCTCTATGGCACGGGCATGCGTGTTGCTGAGTTGTGCTCGGCGAACGTGGCCAGCCTTGACCGCGGTGCGCTGACGATCAAAGTCATGGGTAAGGGCGCAAAGGAGCGCGTCGTGCCGTATGGACACCCGGCCGACGTCGCACTGGGAGCGTGGCTTGCGGTGCGCGACGATGTTGCTGTACCCGACGCGGGTGGAGCTCTCTTTGTAGGTGCGCGTGGTCGCAGACTTGATCAACGCACTGCCCGCGCGAGTGTGCATCGGCTCGCCCGGCAATCTGGTGTGCCGGACGTAGCGCCACACGCACTTCGCCATTCGGCTGCCACGCATGTGCTCGAGGGAGGTGCTGACTTGCGCTCTGTCCAGGAACTGCTGGGGCACGCGTCCCTGGCCACAACCCAGCGCTACACCCACGTCTCAGTCGAACGACTCCGGTCTACCTACCAGCAGGCTCATCCCCGCGCCGGTGGCGAAGGGTCTTAAGCAGCGCGCTTGCCAGAAGTGGCGTGGGATCGCGATAGTGATGGGCATCGCGAAGTCCGACGTGCAGGCAGCCAACCTCGCCGCCACAGTGGCCCCCCGCCGCGGCAACCTCGCCTATCCGCTCACCGGCCGTCACCTGGTCACCGATCGCGACCGTGGCCGTCACCGGCTCATAGGTGGACCGAAGCCCGCCCGCATGGGTCACGCTCACGACGGGGATGCCGGCCACGAGACCGGCAAAGGCCACTCGGCCGCCAGCCATGGCGCGTACCTCCTGCCCTGTCTCGGCGGCGAGGTCTATGCCGCGGTGCCCGGACCCGTAGGCGGTCCGGGGTGGGTCAAAGGGCCGTACGACGACCGGTGGGCTGACCGGCGGGTTCTGGGCGAACATGCGCAGACGCTCGCAGGAGTGGGTGGCGTCGGTCCATCGGTGGGGAGGGGCCGGGGGACCGGGGACCGATCCGGCGGTCGCTGTGGACAGACCACCGTCAGAAACCCCCTAGACTAAGGCCGCCCAGTTCACCGGGCCCCGGTTCGCCGGGATCTCGCATGACCCAGACCTGCATCGCCTCGGCACCGCAGGCTGCGCTGTTCGGTCTCATATCAATGGGAAGCAGTCGCAGGGGTCATCAGGGAGGTCGGGCACCCGCCCGCCCTCGTCAACCGACGGCGTCGGCCACCTGTGGTCGAGGCCACAAAGGAGTGCAGACATGGCGGTCGTCACCATGCGCCAGCTGCTCGAGAGCGGCGTCCACTTCGGGCATCAGACCCGTCGCTGGAACCCGAAGATGAAGCGATTCATCATCACCGAGCGCAATGGCATCTACATCATCGATCTTCAGCAGTCGTTGTCGTACATCGACCGCGCCTTCGAGTTCGTCAAGGGAACCGTCGCCAAGGGCGGCAGCGTCATGTTCATCGGCACCAAGAAGCAGGGCCAGGAAGCTATCGCCGAACAGGCCACGCGCGTGGGTATGCCCTACGTCAACCAGCGTTGGCTCGGTGGCATGCTCACCAACTTCTCCACGGTGCACATGCGCCTGCAGCGCCTCAAGGAGCTCGAGGTCATCAACTTTGATGACGTCGCCAAGTCCGGCCTGACCAAGAAGGAGCTCCTCGTCCTTCGTCGCGAGAAGGACAAGCTCGAGCGCACACTCGGTGGCATCCGCGACATGGCCAAGCTCCCGACCGCAGTCTGGATCGTTGACACCAAGAAGGAGCACATCGCGGTCGGCGAAGCACGCAAGCTCGGAATCCCCGTGATTGCCGTGCTTGACACCAACTGCGATCCTGACGAGGTCGACTTCCCGATTCCGGGCAATGACGACGCGATTCGTTCCGTTGCATTGCTCACCCGCGTCATCGCGGATGCCGTTGCCGAGGGGCTCATGGCCCGTGCAGGCGGTGCATCCGGTGCAGAGACGCAGGAGCCGCTGGCTGAGTGGGAGCGCGAGCTCCTTGCTGGCACCCCGGTCGAGGATCCGGCCTCACCTGCACCACCGACCGAGTAAGTCTCTGCATATCCATCACCCCGCCGACTCAAGGAGAACGAGCAACCATGGCGACGATCAACGCCGCTGACGTAAAGAAGCTTCGCGACATGACGTCGGCGGGGATGATGGAATGCAAGAAGGCCCTCGAGGAAGCCGATGGTGACTTCGACAAGGCTGTCGAAATCCTGCGGATCACCGGTGCGGCCAAAGCGGCCAAGCGCGGTGCTGAGCGCGAGGCGTCCAATGGGCTTGTGGCCTCGCAGGGCACAGCTCTCATCGAACTGCTGTGTGAGACAGACTTCGTAGCCAAGAATGCCGACTTCCTCGCGCTGGCCGATGCCATCGCCACGACGGCGAATGGGCAAAAGCTGAATTCCCGGGAGGCAGTGCTCGCGGCCTCGCTCAGCGATGGGCGCACTGTCGAAGCCGCACTGGGCGAGATGGCCAGCGTGATCGGCGAGAAGCTCGAGCTCGGTCGAGTCGCTGTCCTCGACGGCGACGTTGCGGTGTACCTGCACCGTCGTGCCTCAGACCTTCCGCCCCAGGTGGGCGTCATCGTTGCTTACAGCGGGAGCGAAGAGGTGGCACGTGGTGCGGCTATGCAGGTCGCAGCGATGCGCCCGCAGTACTTGACGCGAGAGTCGGTTCCGGCTGAGACAGTCGAGAACGAGCGACGTATCGCGGAGGCAACGGCAAAGGAAGAGGGCAAGCCCGACGCGGCGCTGCCCAAGATTGTCGAGGGACGGGTCAACGGCTTCTACAAAGAGGCGTGCCTGCTTGAGCAGCCCAGTGTCGTGGACAACAAGAAATCCGTTGCGCAGGTCCTGCAGGACGCCAACACGACTGTCACGGCCTTCGCTCGATTCGAGCCCGGGCAGGCTTAGTCAGGAATACTGGGCGTCGGCGAAGGGAGAGGGAGCATGGCACCTGTTACCGGATCCGGCGTTCAGGCATCGTTGGATGGAATGGTGCAGACCTGGCCCCAAGCGCCTGAAGGTGGCTGGTCCCGCGTTCTCCTGAAGTTGTCCGGCGAGGCATTCGCCGGCGGTGGGGGACTGGGGGTCGATCCCGACATCGTTGCCTCCATCGCTGCGCAGATCCGAGATGTCGTGGCTACCGGGACTCAGGTCGCCGTGGTCATTGGCGGAGGCAACTACTTCCGGGGGGCTCAACTGTCCGAGCGTGGCATGGATCGGGCTCGCGCGGACTACATGGGCATGCTCGGCACCGTCATGAACTGTCTGGCCCTGCAGGATTTCTGCGAAAAGGTGGGGGTTGAGACGCGCGTACAGACCGCCATCACCATGGGACAGGTTGCCGAGCCGTATATCCCGCGACGTGCGGTTCGTCACCTCGAGAAGGGCAGGGTCGTGATCTTCGGGGCCGGCCTTGGGCAGCCGTACTTCTCTACCGACACCACCGCCGCACAACGTGCCCTCGAAGTCGGGGCGCAGGTGGTGCTCATGGCCAAGGGCGTTGATGGGGTCTACGACTCCGACCCCCGCACCAATCCCTCTGCTGTGCGCTTTGACCGGCTGAGCCCCGCCGAGGTGCTCGCCCGAAATCTCAAAGTTGCCGATGCCACAGCGATCAGCATGTGTCAGGACAACGACTTGCCGATTGTGGTCTTCAATCTGCTGGTAGAGGGCAACATCGCCCGCGCTGTGCGAGGCGAACAGATCGGGACGCTAGTCTCGTCAAACTGACCTGCAGGAATCCATGTAGGCGAGCAGCTGGGAGTGGCCGTGAGTGACATTGACGATGTACTGCTTGATGCTGAAGAGAAGATGGACAAGGCCATCGCGGTGGCCCGTGAGGACTTCGGCACCATCCGTACGGGGCGAGCGAATATCTCCATGTTCAACAAGATCAACGTGGAGTATTACGGCACCTACACGCCTGTCAATCAGATGGCTTCATTCCAGATCCCCGAGGCTCGACTGATCGTGATCTCGCCATACGACAAGGGTGCCTTCGGCGCGATCGAGAAGGCACTTCGGGAAAGCGACCTCGGAATCAACCCGACCAGTGATGGCACCGTGATCCGAGTGGCGCTGCCCCAGCTGACCGAGGATCGCCGCAAGGAGTACATCAAAGTGGCCAAGAACAAGGCTGAGGACGCACGCGTGTCAGTCCGCAATGTGCGCCGCCATGCCAAGGATGTCTTGGACAAGATGATCAAGGATGGCGATGCCGGAGAAGACCAGGTTCGTCGCGCTGAGAAGTCATTGGATGAGCTCACGCACAAGCACGTGGAGCACGTGGACGAACTTCTCAAGCACAAAGAAGCAGAACTGCTCGAGGTGTGATGCTCGGCATGGAGGAAGAACCTAAGCCGAAGAAGTCGCGAGCGGGACGCAATCTCACCGCAGCCATAGTTTCCGGGGCCATCCTCGGGGCGCTGGTGTTGATTTCGTTGTTCACTGTCAAATGGCTGTTCGCTGTTCTGGTCATCGTGTGCCTAGTCATTGCGGTGCACGAATTCACACAGACCTTTGCGAAGGCCGGCATCAGGCTGGCGCGCTCCCCACTGTACGTGGGGGCCGTCTTGATCCCCGCCTCGGCTTACGTGTGGGGCACCACGGCACAATTGGTTACGACCGGTGCCATCATCCTGGTGATCTTCATCTGGCGGATTCGTCGTGGTGTGGACGGGTTCGTTCGAGATGTCACGGCCAGCACATTCATCATCACCTATCTGCCATTCATGGCCGGTTTCTTGATGCTCACGCTTGAGGCCGACAACGGGGCGCAGCGCGCGGTCGTGTTCATCCTGCTGACCGTCAGCAACGACATTGGTGGCTACGCCGCCGGAGTGCTGTTCGGCCGCCACCCCATGGCACCAGCCATCAGTCCCAAGAAATCGTGGGAGGGTGCGGCCGGATCCATCGTCCTTCAGGTGGCAGTTGGCGTAGCAACCTTCACGTGGCTCTTGCAGGCACCATGGTGGCAAGGGGTTATCGCGGGCATCGTCATGATGATTTCCGCCACGGCGGGTGATTTCGTCGAGTCAGCCATCAAGCGTGACCTGGGGGTCAAGGACATGGGGACGATGCTTCCCGGCCACGGCGGAGTAATGGACCGCTTGGATTCCCTCATCCCCAATGCGTTTACGTCCTGGGCTCTCTTCACCCTGTTCCTCGGCAGCGGCGTGGCCTGATGCCGGCTCCGGGTGAGTTGATTCTGGAAGCGCCCCGCAGGGGTAAGCCACCTGTGCATCTGCTTGATCTGGAACCAGCAGAGCGGCGCGCGACGGTTGTGGCCGCTGGGCTTCCTGGCTTTCGCGCGGATCAGCTGTCGCGTCAATGGATCACTCGGCTCAGTGACGATCCGTCCCAGTGGTCCGATATCCCGGCAGGCATGCGCCCCGCCCTGGTGGCGGCACTCCTGCCCAAGCTTCTCACCGCGGCCGATGTCGTCGACTGCGACAGCGGCACGACCGTCAAGACAGCATGGCGGCTGCATGATGGTGCGGTCGTCGAGAGCGTGCTCATGCGGTATCCCGAACGCGTCACGATGTGCATCTCGTCTCAAGCAGGTTGCGGCATGAACTGCCCGTTCTGTGCCACGGGTCAGGCGGGACTGACCCGGAATCTGTCGACCGCAGAAATCGTGGAGCAGGTACTCGCGGGTGCTCGAGCGTTGGCGCGAGGCGAGATCGCGGGCGGTCCCGGACGCATCTCCAATGTTGTTTTCATGGGGATGGGCGAACCGCTGGCGAACTACCCGGCGACAGTGGGCGCTCTCAGACGACTCACGTCCCCGGCTCCAGCAGGACTGGGCATCAGTGCGCGCGGGATAACCGTGTCCACGGTGGGACTGGTGCCACGAATGCTGGACCTGGCCGCGGAGGGTCTGCCGGTCACGTTGGCCGTGTCGCTTCATGCGCCAGACGATGAGCTGCGAGACACGCTGGTGCCGATCAACACGAGGTACAAGGTGGCCGAGGTTCTTCGAGCGGCCTGGCGATATGCCAACATCACCAACCGGCGGGTGTCCATTGAGTACGCGCTGATTCGCGATATCAACGACCAGCGGTGGAGGGGTGAGATGCTCGGAGATCTCCTGGCCGGTCACCTGGTGCACGTCAATCTGATTCCGCTCAACCCCACGCCCGGCTCACAATGGACCGCATCTCGGAGCAAGGATGAGCGGGCCTTCGTCACGGCGCTGGAGGAGCGTGGGGTCGCCGTCACGGTGCGGGATACTCGTGGCCGCGAGATTGATGGCGCATGCGGCCAGTTGGCTGCGGTGACGACTACAGGTTTGGCAGACTCCGCATCATGAGTGACGACGTCTCCCTAGCTGAACTGCCGGAACACATCACTCGCGGGGAGCGCATCAAGATCTTTGCGTGGGCCTTTGTGCGGGTCGCCGTTGGATTGCTCGGCATTGCGGTGGTGATGAGCTTGGCACCGGACACGCCAGCCAAGTCGCCCCTGTACTCGCTGGTGATTGTGACCGGCTTGATTGTCGGCTATGGCGTGTACTTCTGGTACCAGCTGCGTGGGGTCAGCAAGGCGCGTTTCCCCAGCATGCGTGCCCTCGAGGCGCTCATTCTCATGGCTGCCATGTTTCTTGCCGTTTTCTCCATCACGTACCTGCTGCTCTCGCGCGCTAATGCCGCTTCGTTTACCGAGCCGCTCACCGGTTTTACGTCCTATTACTTCTCGCTCACGGTCTTGGCCACGGTGGGCTTTGGCGACATCACTCCCAAGACCGTGAGCGCCCGCTCGGTGACCATGGTGCAGATGGCGCTCGACCTTGTCTTCGTAGCCGTGTTGCTCCGCGTCGTCATGGGAGCGGCGCGCAAGGCAGTGAGCTCGCGGTTGAAGGACAAGGAGACCGTGCGGTAACCACGAGCGACCTCATGATGCTCACGCCGACGGCAAGCCGCTACCCGACGTAACCGTCGGGGTACTGCTCGTGATACTCGTCCACTGACAGGCGGGGCAGGGACACGACGTCGCCCAGAAGCCCCCAGTCCGGGCCGGACAGCCGGGACACCAGGTCGAGGCGGTCAAGGCTGACGCCATCACCAGTGAATGCCGACTCGTCGACGGCGATATGCCCAACCTGCCCAAACACCACGATCCCGTTGCCGATCTGGTGAGTCTCCAAGAGTCGGCACTCGAGGGCGTAGGGCGATTCGGCAACGCGACTGACAGACACGGTCTCGGCTGGCTCTCTCGTGAGTCCGGCGGCGTCGAACTCGCTGATGTCTGGCCCGAACTCGACCGAGGTCAGGTTCACCTGGACGATCCGGGTGGCCGGGGTGCCACAGACAATGAACTCGCCTGTCTCTCGAATATTGCGGACCGTGTCCTTCTCACCCATCGAGCTGATCATCACGACAGGGGGAGACGTACTGACCAGTTGGTAGAACGAGTGAGGGGCGATGTTGTCCACACCAGCCGCACTTCGAGTGGACACCCAGCCGATGGGGCGCGGCGAGATGAGAGCGCTCAGGAGTCCGTAGATGCCGCGTGCGTCAGGGTCAAACGTGCGTCTCGCCACGATCTCACCCTAATGACAGGCCGCCTGTGCGCGGGTGAGAATGGAGCCGCATTGCTGTGGGAGTGGGTAAGGTACGCCGATGAACGAGGGCGCTTTAGGCGGAGTCCTTGTTGCCGACTTCTCGCGAGTGCTTGCGGGCCCCTATGCGACGATGCTCCTTGCCGACCTAGGGGCCACTGTTGTCAAGGTGGAACGCCCTGGCCTAGGAGATGACACGCGAGCATGGGGACCGCCCTTCTCCAACAGCGGCCAATCAACATACTTCGAATCAATCAACCGCAACAAGATGTCGATTGCGCTGGACTTCACAGCAGACGGTGATCTAGCGGTTGCACGTCGACTATCCGGAGTAGCGGATGTCGTCATCGAGAATTTCACACCGGGGAGCCTGACGCGCTATGGGCTCGATGGTGCCCAGACCCTTCGCCGTAATCCGAGAGCCGTGTACTGCTCCATCAGTGGATTTGGTTCAGGCGAAGGTGCACAGATGCCCGGTTACGACCTGCTCGTGCAGGCTATGGGCGGACTCATGAGCGTGACGGGTCACGACGCGCCTACCAAGGCTGGTGTCGCCGTGGTTGACGTCCTGACGGGGCTCCACGCCGCTGTCGCGATCCTGGCCGCCCTTCGACACCGAGACGTCGCGGGGAACGGACAGGTCATCGAGGTGTCGTTGCTGTCGACCCTCCTCTCAAGTCTGGTCAACCAGTCCGGGGCCTTTGCCGGGGCAGGTGTTGTGCCCGGTCTTTTGGGCAACGCCCATCCCTCGATCGCTCCTTATGAGGTCTATTCAGCGCGCGATCGTGCGCTGGTCCTCGCGGTCGGCAACGACGGCCAGTTCCGCGCGCTGGTTGGCGTCTTGGGGGAGCCGGCATTGGCCGACGATGGGCGCTTCATCACCAACGCCGCCCGGGTCGACAATCGTCACGAACTCAATGTCAGGCTGCAGCACCTGCTGGAGTTGCGCGATGCCGAGGACTGGCGGATTCGTCTGACAGCTGCAGGAGTGCCATGCGGACCGATCAATTCACTTGACGGTGCCTTCGGCCTGGCCGGTGCCCTGGGACTACCGAGCATCGTCGAGATCGCGCGTGCGGATGGAACCCCGGCCCGCCAGGTCGCCAATCCACTGCAGATGAGTGACACGCCGGTGACCTACCAGCTTGCGCCCCCCGAGCTGGATGCTGATCGCGCGGCTGTTCTGGCCCTCTTGGCGAGTCGCGGCTGACCGCACCAGCCCGTCCCGAGCGAATATGCCTACCGATGCCTAGACTTCTGCCCCATGAGCAGTGCACCGCAGAGTCCCTTCGACCTCTACGCCATTGATTCACTGCTGTCGGAGGAGGAGCGTGCGATCCAGTCGGTCGTGCGCGACTACATCGACACCCGCGTGCGTCCCGAGATCGCCGATTGGTTCGAGACCGGGGACATCCCAGCGCGTGAGTTGGCCCAGGAATTAGGTTCGCTGGGCGTCATGGGGATGCACTTGGAGGGCTACGGGTGCGCTGGCACGTCAGCCGTCGCCTACGGCCTGGCCTGCTTGGAACTGGAAGCCGGGGATTCCGGGCTTCGGTCGCTGGTCAGTGTTCAGGGGTCCTTGGCGATGTACGCCATCCATGCCTTCGGCTCCGAGGAGCACCGGCAGCAATGGCTCCCGGGCCTGGCGGCGGGCGAGTTGATCGGCTGTTTCGGGCTCACCGAGGCTGACTTCGGCTCTAATCCCAGCGGTATGCGTACCAATGCGCGTCGCGAGGGAAGCGACTGGATCCTCAACGGTTCCAAGATGTGGATCACCAGCGGCAGCGTCGCAGATGTGTCCGTCGTGTGGGCGCAGACCGACGATGGCATTCGAGGCTTCGTGGTGCCCACGGCCACTCCGGGATTCACCGCCAATGTGATCCATCGCAAGATGTCTCTGCGAGCCTCGGTGACCAGCGAATTGGTCTTCACTGACATGCGGCTGCCGGAGTCGGCCATGCTGCCCGGTGTTCGTGGACTCAAGGGCCCGCTGTCGTGCCTCAACGAAGCGCGGTTTGGCATCGCGTTCGGAACTCTGGGCGCCGCGCGCGACTGCCTCGAAACCGCAATCGCCTACAGCATCAATCGGGTCCAGTTCGACAAGCCGATCGCGGCCTACCAGCTCACGCAACAGAAGCTTGCCGACATGACGGTGCAGCTGGGCAACGGAATGCTGCTAGCCCTCCACCTCGGTCGCCTGAAGGACGATAAGGGAATCCGACCGGAGCAGGTCTCGCTGGGCAAGCTCAACAATGCCCGCGCGGCGTTGGAGATTGCCCGGGAATGCCGGTCGATTCTGGGTGGCAATGGCATCACACTGGAGTACCCGATCATCCGGCACATGAACAACCTCGAGTCGGTGTACACGTACGAGGGCACCAATGAGATGCACACGCTGGTGATCGGCGAAGCGGTCACCGGACTAGCTGCTTACCGGTAGCGAAGAAACGCTCTCATGGATGAGGCGCAGCCACATCCGTTGGTGCGCTAACCGCCGATGAGGCGATTGACCATTCGGGCTCGGCGAGCGGGCCGATCACGGTGAGCCTCGGCAGCGTCGGCGGTGCTCATGGCACGCAGGGCAAGATTGGCTCCGGCCCAGCGCAGGGGTTCAGGTTCCCAGAGTCGCGAACGATGTCCTACCCAGGGAAGGGTGGTCAGGTCGCTTGTCCGCCCGGTGATGAGATCAGCGAGCGTACGGCCGGCAAGGTTGGACGTTGTCACGCCGTCTCCGACATATCCACCTGCCCAGGCCATTCCGGTGCGCGTGTCGAGCCCGCAGGATGCCCACCAATCCCTTGCGACACCCAGGGGTCCGCCCCAGGCGTGCGTCACCTCGCTACCGGCCAGGACCGGAAACAGGTCGACCAAGGTGTGCCACAGCTGTGCGTGAATGGCCTCGTTGCGATCCTGCTCCGGCGTTATCCGCGAGCCGAAGTGGTAGGGAGCGCCGCGTCCGCCAAAGGCAAGGCGGCCATCGCGTGTGCGCTGGCCGTAGATGATGAGGTGGCGCTCATCAGCGAATGTTTCGCGATTGACCAAGCCGATGCGGTCCCACACGTCCTTGGGCAGGGGAGCCGTGGCGATCATCAGCGAGTAGACCGGGGCCAAGCACCGTGTCAGGCCTGTCAAGGTGCGGGTGTAGCCCTCGGTGGCACGGACCACGATCGGTGCACGAACGGTGCCGCGCTCAGTGCGCACAATGCCCGGTTCGATAGACGTGGCTTGCGTCTGCTCGCACAGCTGCACACCGCGCTGCACAACGGTGCGCGCAAGGCTCCTGACCATCCGAGCCGGGTGAATGGAGGCGCAGTGCGGCGTGAACGTGCCGCCCAGAACGTCCGTGGCACCCATCCGCTCGGTCATCTGCTGGGCAGACAGCAGGTGGAGGTCGGCTTCAGTGACGCCCCAGCGGCGAGCCTCCCGCACCTGCGTTGTCAGAGACTGGAGCTGTAGCGGCGTGCGGGCCGCAATCAGTGTTCCTCCGTGCGCCCAGTCGATGTCCCAAGCCTCCGCTTGCCGCACGCGATCCAATTCGGCGATGGAGTCGATCATGGCGCGGTACTGGCGTACGGCGGCGTCGCGCGATGACGCGCGCGCCAAGGTCGTCCGGCTCACGGGGAACAGCGCAGAGGCCCAACCGCCGTTGCGGCCACTGGCACCGAATCCGGCCTGTTCGGCCTCCACCACGATGACGCGCAGCGTCGGGTCAAGGCCGGTCAGGTAGTACGCGGTCCACAGCCCGGTGAAACCGGCACCGACGATGGCCACGTCGGCCGTGGTGTCGGCCGCCAGTGGCATGCCGAGTGGTTCGGTCAAGTCGGCGGGGAGTGTGTCCCACCACAGCGACAGATTGGTCATCGCGTCCACTGACGCACATAGTCGGGAACGGCCACGCCTGCCGCACAGTCGGGCGCCGCAATGGGATCGCCGAAAGATTCAGCGATGGGCACAACACCTGCCCAGACATGCGCATGGGAGATGACGTCTTCCTCATCATCGTGCGGCTCGCCGGTGCGAACCTTGACCGAGCACTCCGTCAGTGCAAGTGACAGGGTCATGGTGGCTTTGCGCTCCTGTGCAGACGGTTGACGGATGTGTGCCCATTGCCCCGGAAGGAGATGGTCGGAAACCGTACGCAGCGCATCAAGTTCGTCAGCTCCTTCGAGCCGACGGGCCGCGCCGAGCACCATGACCGAGCGGTAGTTCATGCTGGAGTTGAAGGCACTGCGGGCGAGGACGAGGCCGTCCAGAAGCGTCACTGTCAGGCACATGGGCTGCCCAGTCGACAGTGCTCGAAACAGGCGTGATGCGTTGGATCCATGGAAGATCACCTCGTCTCCGCGCCGTGCGTAGGCCACAGGAAGCACGAAGGGCTGCCCGTCATCGACGACGCTGACGTGGGCAATGAGACCTGCGTCGAGGATGTCGTGAAGGCTCTGCGTCTCCGTGACCGCCCTCTCCGGTAGCCGATGCACACGGGTCCGGTCAGTGGCACCAACTGTCATCACTGGCTCCTGGGGCAGCTCGTCGGGACAGAGGGGGCAGCGTGGGCACATGGCCAAGGATCCGGCCGCCGCACCCTCGGATAGGGCAGGATGCAAGTGAATCAGTCAGGTACCCGTTTTGTGAGGAGTCCCCCATGCAGGTCAGGAATGTCATCGCCGGTGAATCCATGGACGCAGCTGACGGCCGAACCATGGACTTGATCGACCCCAACACCGGTACGTCCTACGGTTCGGCACCCATGTCCGGCCCGGCTGACGTGGATCGCGCCTACGCCGCTGCACAGGAGGGCTTTGCGCTGTGGCGTGAGTCGACACCGTCAGAGCGCCAGGCCGCCTTGCTGGCCATCGCGGACGCCCTTGAGGAACGTAAGGACGAGCTCGTCGCAATCGAGTCCCAAGACACCGGCAAGTCGATCGCGGTGACGATGTCGGAAGAACTTCCGCCGATGCTGGACCAGATCCGCTTCTTCGCGGGTGCGGCACGGGTGCTCGAGGGTCGCTCGGCGGGCGAGTACATGGCCGGGTTCACCTCGATGGTCCGCAGGGAGCCGGTGGGCGTGGTGGGTCAGGTCACCCCGTGGAACTACCCGATGATGATGGCGGTCTGGAAGTACGCCCCGGCCTTGGCCGCCGGCAATGCTGTGGTGCTCAAGCCCAGCGACACCACCCCGGCCAGTACCGCCTTCATGGCCGAGGTCATCAACGGGCTTGGGTGTCTGCCTAGGGGCACCTTCAATGTGGTCTGCGGCGATCGCGACACCGGCCGTCTCGTGGTCGAGAATCCGGTGCCAGCCATGGTCTCGATCACCGGTTCCGTTCGGGCGGGCATGCAGGTCGCCGAGTCGGCTTCGCATGATCTCAAGCGCGTTCATCTCGAGCTGGGCGGCAAGGCGCCCGTCGTCATCTTCGATGATGCGGATGTCGCGGCCGCTGCTGAGTGGCTGGCCATCGCCGGCTACTTCAACGCCGGCCAGGACTGCACGGCGGCAACCCGCATGCTGGTCGCCGATCGTGTGTACGACGACTTCGTCGCGGCGCTGTCGGAGCAGGCCAAGGCAACCGCGACGACATTTGCCGGCGGCCCCGGTGGTGACGGCTTCGTCCCCCCGGTCAACAACGCGAACCAGTTCGATCGCGTCATGGGTTTCATCGATCGCGTGCCCAAGCATGCATCGGTCACCGCCGGAGGCAATCGTCAAGGGGACAAGGGCTACTTCATCGAGCCCACGGTGATCGCCGGCCTTCAGCAGACCGACGAGCACATTCAGGACGAGATCTTCGGACCCGTCGTCACGGTGCAGCGGTTCTCTGACGAAGCGCAGGCGCTGGCGTGGGCCAACGGCGTCACGTATGGACTCGCGTCGTCGGTGTGGACCAAGGACTTCGGCCGGGCCATGCGCATGGCCAAGGGCCTGGATTTCGGCGCCGTGTGGATCAACACGCACATTCCCATCGTCGCCGAGATGCCGCACGGAGGCTTCAAGCACTCCGGCTATGGCAAGGACCTGTCGATGTACGGCTTTGAGGACTACACGCGCATCAAGCACGTGATGGCAAACATCCAGGAGTAGGTCGCTTCCACCACCCGCTCGTTCGGACATGCGAAGGGGGCCCGGGCGTCAGCCCGGGCCCCCTTCGTTACTACTAGTTGCCGCCCTCCATCAGGGTGACGGTGATCGGGGCGAATCCGTCGCCCGTGGTGTTCAGACCCATGGCCGAGAGCGCCGCGTTGGCTGCCTTGGCGTAGGTGTCGGTGTACCACGTGGGGTCCGGCTCCTTGGTGAGCACGGTCGCACCATCGAGGTTCTTGGTGCCGGTGGCGATGGTGATCGTCTGGGTCAGAGCCATCGGATCGGCAACGCCGATGCCCATGGGTGATGGCCAGATCAGCTTGTTGACCTCGTTCATCATCCACAGCTGGTGGCTGGCGCCGAGCTTCGAACCGTTGGCCGTGACGATCTTGGCGCAGTCCTCAGCGTTGTCGCGGCAGTAGATCCAGCCCTGCAGCGATGCGGTGACGAAAGCCTGCGTCTGGGCCTGGTAGGCCGCGTCCGAGAGCTTCTCGCCGTTGGCCCAGATGGCGTCCTGGAGCATGCCGACGCCTTCGGCCTCGTAGCTCACGACATTGAAGTCGCTGGGCTGGTTGAGCTTGCCTGTCTTGGAGTTCTTGGCCTCCAGGAGCTGGGCGTACTCGTTGTAGGTCATGGCCTCAGCCGCGTCGATCTGGCGGCTGAGCAGACCCTTCATGTCGAACTGCTGCTGAACGAGGGTGACGTCCTTGGCGGGATCGAGATTGTTCTTCGTGAGGGCAGCGAAGATCTCGAATTCGTTGCCGAAGCCCCAGTTGCCAATCTTCTTGCCCTTGAAGTCAGCGCCGGTCTTGATGTTCGAGTCGGCCCACGAGACCTGCAGGGTGCCGGAGCGCTGGTAGACCTGTGCAACATCGGTGATCATCGCACCCTGTTCGCGCGACGCGAGAGCCTTGGGCACCCAAGAGATTGCGTAGTCGACGTTGCCCTGAGCCAGCTGGGTCTGGGGAACGATGTCGACGCCACCTTCGACGATGGTCACGTCAAGGCACTGGTCCTTGTAGTAGCCCTTGTCCTTGGCCGCGTAGTAGCCGGCGAACTGCGCCTGCGCGAACCACTGGAGCTGCAACTTTACGGGCGTCGGCGTTGTGCATTCCGATGCCACGGGTGCAGCTGAGGCAGGCGCCTCGGAGGCGGGAGCGGAAGCCGCTGCCGTGCTCTCCGAGGAACTGCTGCCGCTGCTGCATGCGGTCAGTGCGAGAACACTGACGGCGGTCACACCGATAACGGTTGCCCACCGACTGCGAGCGGTAATTCGCATACTTCCTCCAATTGAGTGGTTGTCAGGCGGTCGAAGACCGACCTGTCCAGGGTGTCGTCCATCGTTCGATCGCAAGAACCACCAGGTAGAACAGAAGTCCTACGATGATTGATGAGACGACATACGCCCACGCACGTCCGTAGGCGCTATTGGCAGCAGATGATGCGATCCTGCTGCCAAGTCCTTGTTGCGGCCCGCCGAAGTATTCGGAGACCAGTGCTGCAATGACCGACAAAGGTGCGGCGACCTTCATGGCCGTGAAGAAGAAGGGGATGGCGTTGGGAATACGCAGGAGGGCCAGCACCTTGCGGGGCGGCGCACTGAGGGAGCGCATGAGCTCAAGCTGGACGGGCTGCACCTGCAGCAGGCCACGCGTGACGTTCACATAGATCGGGAAAAACACAATAATCATGGTGACAAGTACCCTCGGCGTCCTGCTGGTGATATCGAACATGTTGTTCAATATCGGCGTCAGGCAAATGATGGGCACAGCCGCGAGTCCGGCGGCAAGTGGTGTGATGAGATTGTTAACAACGACCAGCCGTTGAGCCAGCAGCGCCAGCACGAGGCCCACCGCAGTCCCCAGGAGAAGTCCAAGAAAAGCGGTGGTCCCGGTGTAAAAGCCCGTCTCCCACATCATGGTGAGAGATGTGAAGAAATTGCTGCCAATGAGCGAGGGGGCCGGCAGCAGGTAAGGCTTGATGTCGCGCACCAGGACGAGCACCTGCCATGCACCCAGAAAGACCAAGGCCACCAGTAAGGGCGGCCACACAAAGCGGAGACGATTCACTCAGACCTCGCCGATTCGAGCGCGCATGGAGGAGGATTGGTCGTGCCCGCGTAGCGCCTCGCGCACTGCGGTGACGCCCGCGTAGAAAGCGTCTGATTCGCGCGTTTCCTCGGACCGCTCGCCAAGAGTGATGGGGACGATGTTGGTGATGCGCCCTGGCCGGGCCGACATGACAACGACGCGGTCGCTGAGGTAAACGGCCTCCGGTATGGAGTGCGTCACAAAAATGACGCTCTTGCCAGTCTCGCGGCGTATGCGGAGGAGTTCATTCTGCATGCGCTCGCGGGTCATTTCATCGAGGGCCCCAAAAGGCTCGTCCATGAGCAGCAAGGGCGGATCAACCGCGAGCGATCGAGCGATCGCCACCCGCTGCTGCATGCCGCCGGAGAGTTCCCATGGGCGGTGGTCGGCGAAATCGGCCAGCTGCACCATGGACAGAAGCTCCATCGAGCGGGCCTTGCGGCGCGCCTTGTCCCAGCCCATGAGCTCCAGTGGCAGCTCGACATTGCGCCGGACAGTACGCCAATCGAAAAGCGCGGCCTGCTGGAAAGCCATCCCGTAACGCTGTTCTTGGCGGGCCACGGTGGCGGGAAGGCCGGCGGCATTCACCGAGCCCCTAGTTGGCCCGGTGAGATCGGCGATGACTCGCAGCAGGGTACTTTTTCCACACCCGGAGGGACCGATGAGGCTGACAAACTCACCCTGCTGGACCGTGAGGCTGACGTCCTGAAGAGCCGTGACGGCATTGGGCAGACCCTCATTGAAGACCTTCCAGACTCCGGAGGCCTCAACGGCCAGTGCTGACGTGCCCGCGGCGGTCATGCGACACCTTCCTTTGGCAGATTGCGAGTGAGGTAGAGGTCGAGCAACGTCACGAACCCTGCGGCGAGGAGTCCCAGGGCGATGGCACCCAGGGTTGCCACGAAAACCTTTGCCGGCTCTGAGGTGGCCTCGCGCGAATACTCAATGACCAATCGCCCAATCCCGCCGCGCACACCGGCGGAGATCTCAGCGACGACAGTGCCCACGACGGCCGCAGCCGCTGAGACTTTCATCGCCGGGATCAGGTAGGGAATCGAAGCGGGGAAGCTCAACTTGGTGAGCACCTGATTAGGACGTGCGGCGTAGGAGCGCATGAGTTCCAGTGAGGTCTCGGTCGGAGCCTTGAGACCGCGCAAAGCCCCCACGCTGAGGGGGAAGAAAGCCAGATATGCGGCGATGAACATGACCGATTGCGAGACTCCCCATTGGAATGGCCCGATGCTCACCTTGTTGCCGATACCCACGATGAGGGGGGCCAGGGCGATCAGTGGCACGGTCTGCGAGGCGATCACGAAGGGGAGCAGGCCGCGCTCCAGAAATGCGAAACGCTGCATGATGACCGCCAGCAGAATGCCAACCGAGACTCCGATGGCGAAGCCGCCGAGCGCAAGCTTGAGCGAGTTGACCGTGGCCGACACAACTGACTGCAGGACTGTCGTGTCCGAGCCGCGTACCTCGATTGCATTGAAGCCCGAGACTATGGTCCACACGTGAGGCATGGTGTCGTCGGAGGAGTCGAACGGCAGGGCGACCACGGTGCCGAGCACTTTGACCAGTTCCCACATCACCACCACGAGGCCAACACCTGCCAGCGCCCACATGAGTGACAGCGCCCCCTTGCGGAGACGGCGCGCAACAGGGTGTGCGCGACGTGCCGCTATGAGGTCTGGCTCCACCTCTGAAGATTCCATGGTCTTGGTTTCGTCCCCGTTACGTCGATGGGTCGGTCGGTTGTCGGTAGGGCTAGCCCCGGGCCCGCAGGGTGTCGGCGAGTCCAGGAATGACTTTCTCGCCATACACAGCCATTGTCCGGTCCTTATCGTCATGCTGCAGGTAGACCGAGAACTGATCGACCCCCAGTGCCCGCAGCTCCTCCAGACGTCTGATGTGCTCCTCAGGCGGCCCGATGATGCAGAAGCGATCGATGATTTCGTCGGGCACGAAAGTGGTGTGCGAGTTACCCGCTCGCCCGTGCTCGTTGTAGTCGTAGCCCTGACGGTCCTTGATGTAGTCCGTGAGGGCTTGCGGTACCGCGACCCCGGAGTCGCCGTACCGCTCCACGATGTCGGCCACGTGGTTGCCGACCATGCCGCCGAACCAACGAAGCTGGTCTCGGGCGTGCGCGTGCTGCTCGGGAGAACCATCGGTGATGTAGGCGGGTGCCGCGACGCAGATGTACACGTCGTCCGGATTGCGTCCAGCGGCCTTTGCTGCATCGCGCACAGCCTGGATTGTCCAGGCAGCGATGGAGGTATCGGCAAGCTGGAGGATGAAACCATCGCCCACTTCACCGGTGAGAGCCAGCACCTTGGGGCCATATGCGGCGACCCACACCTCGGCACGGCTGTCGCCGGCCCACGGGAGACGCAGCGAATTGCCCTTGTACTCAACCGCTTCGCCGTTGACCAGGCCTTTGAGGTCAATGACCGCCTGTCGAAGTTCCGCCACGGTCGTGGGCTTGCCATTGGTCACCCGAACCGCGGAATCGCCACGGCCGATCCCGATGACCGTGCGATTTCCGTACATTTCATTGAGCGTGGCGAAGACCGATGCGGTCACGGTGATGTCACGTGTCGCGGGGTTGGTGACCATCGGTCCCACGATGACCTTGCGGGTCTCATCGAGAATCTTGCTGTAGATCACATAGGGCTCCTCCCACAGGATGTGAGAGTCGAATGTCCAGACATAGGTAAAGCCGTACATCTCCGCTCGTTTGGCCAGGTCAATGACCCGTGCAGCGGGTGGAATTGTCTGTAGGACGACGCCGAGCTCCATGTGTTCCTCCGGTCAGCGAGTGCGAGGGAAGCCAAGATCCACCGACGATGTCGACGGATCAGGCCAGCGAGACGTGATGGTCTTGGTGCGCGTGTAGAAATCAACCCCTGCGGGGCCGTAGATGTTGCTATCCCCGAAGATCGAGGCCTTCCACCCGCCGAAGCTGTAGTACGCGACAGGCACCGGAATGGGCACGTTGATACCGACCATGCCGACCTTGATCTCGTACTGGAACCGACGGGCGGCCCCGCCGTCGCGGGTGAAGATCGCCGTGCCGTTGCCGTACTGGTGGCGGTTGATCAGGTCTACCGCCTCCTCGTACGTGTCCACGCGCACAACCGAGAGGACTGGACCAAAAATTTCATCGTCGTAGGAGCCCATGCCTGGCTTAACGTTGTCGATCAACGACACGCCGAGGAAGAAACCTTCCTTGGGCACATCGGCATGTCGGCCATCGACAACCACGGTCGCGCCTTCACCGGGTGCATTTTCAAGGTATGACGCGACCTTGTCGCGATGCTCGCGAGTGATGAGCGGCCCCATCTCCGCGGTGGGATCGGTGCCCGGTCCGACCTTGAGCTTGGGCAGTCGTTCCGTGATGGCGTCGATGAGCTTGTCGCCCACGCCACCGACGGCGACGACGACGGAGATCGCCATGCATCGCTCACCTGCAGATCCGTAGGCCGCACTGACGGCCGCATCGGCGGCCATGTTGATGTCGGCGTCGGGCAGCACGACCATGTGGTTCTTCGCGCCACCCAGGGCCTGCACTCGCTTGCCGTTCGCGGTGCCGGTGGAGTAGATGTAGGACGCAATAGGTGTGGACCCCACAAAGCTCACGGCTTCGATATCCGGATGGTCAAGGATGCGGTCGACCGCCACCTTGTCACCGTGGACCACATTGAAGACGCCGTCGGGCAGTCCGGCCTTCTTCAGTAGCTCGGCCATGAACAGGGCTGAGGACGGGTCCTTTTCACTGGGCTTGAGGACGAAGGTGTTGCCGACGGCGATGGCGTTGGCGAACATCCACATGGGCACCATGGCCGGGAAGTTGAACGGGGTGATGCCCGCCACTACGCCCAGCGGCTGCTTGATGGAGTAGACATCCACCCCACCGGAGACGCCCTCGGAGTAGCCGCCCTTGAGCATGGCGGGGATGCCGCACGCAAACTCGATGTTCTCGATGCCGCGGGCAAGTTCGCCGGCGGCGTCGCTGGGGACCTTGCCGTGCTCGCTGCTGACGATCTGGGCGAATTCATCGCGATTAGCGACCACCAGCTGTCGGAAGGTGAACATGATGTCTGCTCGCTTGGAGAGAGAAGCGGCGCGCCAGGCAGGGAAGGCTGCCTTGGCCGCGGCTATCGCGTCGTCGACCTCGCTGATGGAGGCCAGGCCCACCGATGCCTGCTGCTCGCCCGTGGCGGGATTGAAGACGGGACCGGAACGCCCGGACGCCGATGGCACGGTGCGGCCGTTGATCCAGTGGTCGATGCTGCGCATGTTGCCTCTCCTGTGTTCGTCGGAGCAGATGTCCGGTCGGGACGTCTGCGAAAACCAAGGCTGCTCGTAGCTGCCCTGGGCTGTGCGTTAGATCAGGTACTGCGAGAGGCCGCGACGCAGGAACTGGCCGTGGCCCTTGCGACCGTGGAATTCACCGTTCTCGACGAGAACCTCGCCCCGAGACATGGTGACGTCGACGTGTCCGTCGATGACGAAACCCTCCCACGCGGAGTGATCCATGTTCATGTGGTGAGTCTTATGGAACCCGATCTCCGTGCGCCCTGCCGGGTCGTACACCACGATGTCGGCATCGAACCCAGGAGCAATCGCTCCCTTGCGCCCGTAGAGCCCAAACATGCGCGCAGGAGTGGTGGAGCACAGCTCGACCCACCGCTGTAGCGAGATCTCGCCATCAACGACCCCCTGGAAAATCAAGTCCATGCGGTGCTCGACGCTGCCGATGCCGTTCGGGATTTTCGCGAAGTTGCCGACACCCATTTCCTTCTGCTCCTTGAAGCAGAACGGACAGTGATCGGTACTGATCACGGAGAGGTCATTGGTGCGCAAGTATCGCCACAGTTCCTTCTGGTGCTCCTCGGCCTTGGAACGCAGAGGAGTGGAGCACACCCACTTGGCGCCCTCGAAGCCCGGCTGCGACAGCTGGTCTTCGAGGGACAGGTAGAGGTACTGCGGACACGTCTCACCGAAGAAGTTGCCGCCGGTATCGCGTGCTGCCTGGAGAACGTTGACCGCCTGCTTGGCGGACATGTGAACGATATAGAGCGGTGCGCCGGTGAGACCGGCGAGCATGATCGCCCGATTTGTGGCCTCGGCTTCCGTTTCCCATGGTCGAGTCAGCGAGTGGTACTTGGGATCGGTCTTTCCCTCGGCTAAGGCCTGCGCGACAAGAACGTCGATGGCACTGCCATTCTCGGCGTGCATCATGATCATGGAGCCATTACCTGCTGCCTGCTGCATGGCCTGCAGGATTTGCCCGTCCGAACTCAGGAACACACCCGGGTAGGCCATGAAGAGCTTGAATGTCGTGACACCTTCGTCGATGAGCTCATCCATTGCCTTGAGTGATTCGTGGTCCACCCCACCGACAACCTGATGGAAGCCGTAGTCGATGAAGGTGTTGCCGCCAGCCTTCTCGTGCCATGCCGCAAGGCAGTCCTGAACTCTTTCCCCCTGCTTCTGCACGGCGAAGTCGATGATGGTGGTGGTCCCACCCCATGCGGCTGCTCGAGTGCCCGTCTCGAATGAGTCCGAGGCGACTGTTCCACCGAACGGCATTTCCATGTGCGTGTGCCCATCTATGCCGCCGGGCACGACGTACTTGCCGGTGGCGTCGATGACCTTGTCGACGGATGTCGCCAGGCTTGCGCTCAACGAGGTGTCACCCGGTGCCAGTACCGCCGCAATGCGCTCACCATCGATGAGGACGTCGGCCTGCGTCGAGCCTTCGGCGCTCACCACGGTGCCATTCTTGATAAGGATCGTCATGATCGCTCCCTGGGCAATCGAGGGTGGTTACGGACGGACAAGGTCACCGTAGGCGTCTGGGCGGCGATCCCGGTAGAACTGCCACCTGTTGCGGACCTCCGTGACGAGATCCATGTTCAGGTCGCGGACGATGAGTTCGGCCTTGAAGGGGTCGCCCTTGTCACCGACATAGCTTCCCTCGGGGTCAACGAAATAGGACTGCCCGTAGAAGTCATCATCGCCGAGCGGCTCTATGCCCACGCGGTTGATAGCGGCGACGTAGTACTCATTGGCAACTGCGGCCGCGGGCTGTTCGATGCTCCAGAGATACTGGGACAGTCCGCGCGACGTGGCCGACGGGTTGAAGACGATCTGGGCCCCATTGAGCCCAAGGGCGCGCCAGCCTTCGGGGAAGTGGCGGTCGTAGCAGATGTAGACACCGATCTTTCCCACGGCGGTCTCGAATACGGGGTAGCCGCCGTTGCCGGGCCGGAAGTAGAACTTCTCCCAGAATCCACCCACGTGGGGGATGTGCTGCTTGCGGTACTTGCCCAGGTACGTGCCATCGGAGTCGACGACAGCCGCGGTGTTGTACAGGATGCCGGGCTGCTCCTCCTCGTACATGGGGAGCACCATGACCATGTTGAGTTCTCTGGCGAGCTTCTGGAAACGCTCCGTGGTCGGGCCGGGAATGGACTCCGCGTACTCGTAGTAGGCCTTGTCTTGCACCTGGCAGAAGTACGGGCCATAGAAGAGTTCCTGAAAGCAGATGATCTGTGTCCCCTGCGCTGCTGCTGCGCGGGCGTACTCCTCGTGCTTGACGATCATCGACTCTTTGTCGCCGGTCCATTCGGTTTGGACAAGTGCGGCGCGGATGGTAGTCATCGCTCCTCCTTCGTGCCCGCAGAAGCGGGTGTTGGCTCGAGGCACCTCTGAACATTGTGTTATTCCACAATCTAAACAACCATGAATGTGTTTCAGCCGTTTTTCGGAAAGTAGACCAAGTCGTGACACGTGTGGCGCATTCTTGACCCTGGAAGACCCGTGTGTCTGAAGCGACCGTGAGGAGTGGAACGTGATTCTGGATGTTGTTCCCGTTCACATGGCCGAGGTGGTTGCTGGCGCGGTGCAGGATCGTTCTCCACGGGGGATCGCTTCGGCGGTGCATCGCCTGATTCGGGCGGGGCGACTGGAGGCGGGCGACCGCCTCCCGACAGTTCGTGACCTAGCGAGAGAGCTCGCAGTGAGCCCGGCAACCGTCAGTGAGGCATGGCAGGCCCTGGCGGCAGTGGGCGCCATCCAGGCTCGTGGTCGAGCCGGAACATTCGTGCTCAGCACCCAGGAACCCTCACGACCCTCTCGCTACCTGGGGATTGGTGGCGACCCTCTGGCTGAAGGTCTCAATCTGTCCACGGGGACCCCAGACCCAGCGCTGCTCCCGGCGCTGCGTGACGCTCTGGAGCGGGTCATCGCCCAGGGAGGCACCCTGACGACCAGTTATCTGGACGAACCGGTCCTGCCGAAGTTGCATGACTTCCTGATCGCCACGTGGCCTTTCCCCCCCGCTCGCCTCACGGTCGTGGATGGTGCATTGGATGCCTTGTCCCGGATCGTGGACCAGGTGGTCCGGCTGGGAGATCACGTGCTGATGGAGAACCCCGGATTCCCGCCACTCATTGACCTGCTTGAGCGTACGGGAGCGGAGATCATCCCGGTCGAGATGGACGACGAGGGCATGACGCCACAGTCACTGGCGCAGGGCTTACTGAGCAATCCGGTAGCCGTCTTCATACAGCCTCGGGCGCAAAACCCGACCGGGGTGAGCATGAGCGCGACGCGGTGCGCTGAAGTGGCGCAGCTTCTCGAAGGCACCCCATGCGTGATCGTGGAAGACGATCATTGCGGAGACATTGCAACCGGTCCGGATGTGAGTTTGGGTCACCACCTACCTGATCGAGTGGTGCACATCCGAAGCTATTCGAAGTCTCATGGACCGGATCTTCGAATCGCGGCGGTTGGCGGGGCGGCTGAAGTTCTGGACCCCGTCATGGCGCGACGCATGCTCGGGCCCGGGTGGACGAGCCGGCTCCTCCAGGCTGCCCTCATCGAACTCCTCACGGACCCTGCAGCGATCGCCGCTGTGACGCGGGCGCGGTCGTCCTACGCGACTCGGAGCCTGGCGGTCAGAGCTGGCCTGGCTTCCTACGGGGTGACGTCCAGCCCCGGGGATGGCATCAACGCATGGGTAACAGTCGTCGACGAGCGGGCGGCACTGCTCTCGTTGGCCGCTCGCGGTATCCGCGTGTCCCCGGGTGCCCCCTTCATGCTCCCCGGGTTACAAGGAAGTCACATTCGGGTCACCACTGGGGTTATGGACGAACACGACGTCGAGCAACTAGCCCATGTCATCTCGTCGCTCGCGGCCGCCGCGCAAGCAGGCCCGACGCTTCGTGGCGTGTGACCAGGTTGTCACCCCTCATGATTGACTTCAGTCGTCCACTGATGACTTGGAGCCGCTCATGACTGACACTCGCCACGTTCTAGTCGCCTCCGCAGCTGACGTCTCTGACAGGCTGATGGGTTCGATGTCCCGCCGTCGCCTTTTGCAGGTCGCGGGAGTGGGCGGTGCTGCAGTCGCGGTTGCGGCGTGCGGCGCAGGTGGCGGCGACACGGCGTCCGCCAGCGGCACACCCTCGGCGGCATCGGCCGCCGACCAGTCCGCAACGGACAAGGTGGCGAACTGGTCGACGTGGCCGAGCTACCTCGATATCGACGAAGCCTCCGGTCAGCGTCCCACCCTCGAGGCCTTCACCAAACAGAGCGGCATCACGGTTAACTACACCGAAGATGTCAACGACAACAACGAGTTCTTCGCAAAGGTCCGCACGCAGTTGGAGCAGGGCCAGGACATCGGTCGCGACATCGTCGTGCTCACGGATTGGATGGCCGGCCTGTGGATCCAGAATGGCTACGCCCAGAAACTCGACAAAGCCACGATGCCCAACTCCGGGAATGTCATCCCCAAACTGCAGAGCCCCGGGTTCGATCCCGGGCGCGAGTACACGCTGCCCTGGCAGTCCGGCTTCGGGCTGTTGGGTTGGAACACGGCACAGCTCAAGTCGACGATGGGCATTTCCTCACTCAACTCGCTGGACCAGTTGTTCGACCCCAAGCTCAAGGGTCGCGTGTCGGTGCTGTCGGAGATGCGGGACACCATGGGCATCCTGCTGGCTTACCAGGGAGCCGACCCGACCAACTTCACGTCGGATCAGTGGGGAAACGCGATTGAGCTGCTCACCAAGCAAATCGACAACGGACAGATCCGCCAGGTCACCGGCAACGACTACTTGGCGGCGCTGAAGTCTGGCGACGTGCTTGCCGTCATCGGCTGGTCCGGAGACATCATTCAGCTGGGAGATGCGTATGGCATCGCGCTGCCCGAGACCGGCGGCAACCTGTGGACCGACAACATGTTGGTCCCAGCATTGGCGGCCCACAAGAAAAACGCCGAAGCGGTCATGAACTACTACTACGACCCTGTCGTGGCGGCCAAGGTTGCGGCGTATGTGCAGTACGTGTGCCCGGTAGAAGGAGCTCAGGACGCGATGAAGTCAATCGATCCGGCTCTCGTCGACAATCCGTGGATCTTCCCCCAAGCGGACACGCTTGCCAAGGCCTTCATCTTCATGCAGCTCACGCCTGAACAGCAGTTGCAGTATGAAAAGGACTTCCAGACCGCTATCGGCAACTAGTCGGAGAACACGATGGCGCGTCGCGAGGTAGAAGACCTCCATCTGCGAGGGCTGACGAAGCAGTTCGGCGACACGGTCGCGGTCGACCATCTCGATCTCGTGATTCCTGCGGGCTCCTTCTTCGCGCTTCTAGGCGCGTCCGGGTGCGGAAAAACGACCACCTTGCGCATGATTGCCGGCTTGGAAGACCCCACTGACGGAACTATTCACATCGGATCACGCGATGTGACGTCGCTTCGGGCATTCGAGCGTCCGGTCAATACCGTCTTTCAGTCGTATGCCCTTTTTCCGCATTTGGATATTTTCGAGAACGTTGCGTTTGGACTGCGTCGTCGCAAGATCAAAGATGTCACTGCTGCTGTCGAGACCATGCTCGAGCTTGTCGAGTTGGCGCCGTTGGCCCGACGCAAGCCCAGTCAATTGTCCGGCGGACAGCAGCAGCGGGTGGCCTTGGCGCGCGCGTTGATCAACGAGCCCGATGTGCTGCTCCTCGATGAGCCTCTCGGCGCCCTTGATCTCAAGCTGCGTCGACAGATGCAGATCGAACTCAAGCGAATCCAGCACGATGTCGGAACCACCTTCGTGCATGTAACGCACGATCAGGAAGAGGCCATGACGATGGCCGACACGGTCGCGGTCATGAACGGTGGGCGGATCGAGCAACTCGGACATCCAGCCGATATTTATGAGACACCTAAAACAGTGTTCGTGGCGAACTTCCTCGGTCAAGCAAATCTCATTCTGGGCACCAGGGCCGGAGAGTCGTCCCACGCCGTCGCGGTCTCCGCAAACGGTGTCACCTTCGAGATTCCCCGCACGAGGAATGCCGCCACGGGTGACAGCGTCATCGTGGGCGTTCGCCCCGAAAAGATAACGGTTATCGACGATGTGCCCGGCGCCATCGTGCCGGACCACGTCACACGTGTTCGCGGAAGGGTTACCGACGTCTCTTATACGGGCGTGTCGACGCAGTACCTGATCCTCGCGTCGTGGGGTCAGGAGCTCATCTGCTTCGAACAGAACATCAAGGTGGGCGATCGCTGCGCGGTTGGTGACAACGTCATTCTCTACTGGGCGCAAGAGCACACGTTCGGGCTTGACGGCAGTCAGGGGCTTCACGCGGGCATGAGTCACGGCGAGGTGCGTCTCACGGAGCTCAATCTCGACCTCGTGCGCGAGGGCTGACGTGGTTGCGGTCGTACCCACAACGGGGAATGTGGCGCCAGCGCCAGCGCCAGCGGCATCGGCGCAGCGTCGTGCCAGAACGGCGTATGTCCTCATGGGCCCGGGGCTGCTCTGGCTGGCCGTGTTCTTCGCCATCCCATTCGTCACGCTGTTCCTGACCAGCCTCCAGGTGCCGGTGCCGGGCAAGCCTGGTCAATACATGCCTGGATTCGCATTGGGCAACTACCCCGCGGCATTGAACGAATACTGGCCGCAGTTGGTGCGGTCCTTCGTCTTCTCAGGTATCGCAACCCTGATAGCACTCGTCTTGGCCTATCCGCTCGCGTACTTCATCGCATTTCGCGGAGGCCGATGGAAGCCCTTGCTCCTCGTGCTGGTCATCGCGCCATCGTTCGCATCATTTCTGCTGCGTACATACGCATGGAAAACCATCCTTGCTGATGAGGGACCGGTCACCAGCACGCTAAACGCCCTGCACCTGTTGCCGGAGGGCCGCATCCTCAACACCTCGATTGCGGTCATCGCTGGCCTGACGTACAACTTTCTGCCCTTCATGCTGCTGCCGCTCTTCGCAGCGATTGACAAGATCGACCCTCGCCTGGTGGAGGCGGCGGGGGACCTGTACTCCGCACCCATCACCGCCTTCCGAAAGGTCACCTGGCCCTTGTCTCTGCCGGGAGTCGTGGCCGGAACACTCCTTACGTTCATTCCTGCGTCCGGTGACTACATAAATGCGCAGCTTTTGGGCTCACCCAATGACCGCATGATCGGAAACGTCATTCAGGCGAACTTCATCCAGTTCCGCAACTACCCAACGGCGAGTGCCTTGTCCTTCGCCCTGATGGCGATAATTCTGCTTCTGGTCTTCGGCTACATCAGGCGCGCGGGCACCGAGGAGCTCGTATGAGGCGTCGCTGGGGTCGTGCTGTCATTCCCATCATCGGCATTGTCGTATTGGTCTATCTGTTTATTCCCATCGCGGTCGTGGTGGCGTTCAGTTTCAATAATCCGGGCAGCCGCTACAACCTGACCTGGAACCAGTTCTCGCTGCAAGCGTGGGAGAACATCTGCGGTGTCCCGGGCGTGTGCACGTCGTTCGTGACAAGCATCGAGATCGGCATTGTCTCCACACTGATCGCGACCATCCTCGGAACCATGATTGCGTTCGCTCTGGTGCGTTACCGGTTCCGCGGACGAGGGTCCACCAATCTGCTGATCTTCTTGCCCATGACCACACCCGAGGTTGTCATGGGTGCCAGTCTGCTCGCCCTGTTCTTGAACCTGCGTTTCCCCCTGGGGGTGGGCACGGTCGCCATCGCCCACATCATGTTCATCATTTCCTTCGTGGTGGTGTCCGTGAAGGCGCGGCTGCAGGGCATGGATCCTCGATTGGAAGAGGCGGCCCGGGATCTTTATGCCGATCCCCGCGCGACCTTTCGTTACGTCACCTTTCCGCTCGTTCTCCCCGGGATTGTCGGTGCGGCACTGTTGGGCTTTTCTTTGTCCTTTGATGACTTCATCATCAGTTACTTCAACGCGGGGACGTTGGTGACTTTCCCCATCTACATCTGGGGCGCCGCGCAGCGAGGGATCCCGGTCCAGGTGAATGCTCTGGCATCTTTGGTGTTCTTCGTCGCGCTGGCCGTCGTGCTGATCGGCCAGGGTGTCAATTACCGCAAGCGCAAAGCGCTACAGCGCTGAGTGCGTCGCTCGGGGTAGATACGTGATGGTGAGCTCGGTCGTGTCGGCGCCGGCGACGATCCGGTAGTCAAGCGGGCCAGTGCACCATCTGTCTGCCTCACATCGCGGATAGGGCCGGAGCCGTGCGGTTCCCATCGCGTTGGCCCGGGTCGCAGACTCCAGTTCCCACCCGTCGGAGGCGCGGAATTCCAGCCGAACTTCTTCGCCCGGAACTGCGGGTACGGACCTGACCACAAGGACGGGCAGTGAACGGTCGCTTGTGAATCGTGACTCCGCGAGGGTGCGGGTGGGCGTCCGTAGGCCGTCGTCCCACGTCCAGTAGTGATGGATCAGCATGGTGGGAAAACTAGAAGGGGACCGGCGTGAACGCCAGTCCCCTTCCGGTGCCTGTGGATTAGTGCTCGAGGCCCTGCTCGATGATCGACAGGGCTTCGTTGAGCAGGTGCCCGGGCATTGTCAGCGGCGGTAGGAAGCGAAGCACGTTTCCGTAGGTCCCTGCGGTCAGCACCAGGACTCCATTGGTGTGACAGTGCTTGGCCAAGGCGTTAGTGCGGTCCGCGTCAGGCTCCAAGGTGCCAGGCTTCACGAGCTCGATGGCAATCATGGCCCCACGCCCGCGAAGGTCACCGATGGAGGGAAAGCGATCCTTCATGGATCCGAGACGCTCGTACATGAGGGCTGCTATTGCCTGGGCCTTGCCGTTGGCGTCGTTGTCTGACATCCAGCGCATCGCCGCGAGTGCGGCTGCGCACGACACCGGACTTCCGCTGTACGTGCCGCCCAGGCCGCCGGCATGAGCGGCGTCCATGATGTCGGCCCGACCGGTAACCCCGGAGAGCGGCATTCCGCCGGCGATGCCCTTGGCAGTGGTGACCAGATCGGGAACGACACCTTCGTGCTCCATGGCAAACCACTGACCGGTGCGGCAGAAGCCTGACTGAATCTCGTCTGCGACAAAGACGATGCCGTTCTTCTGGGCGAACGCAGCCATCGCGGCCACGTAGCCGGGGGCGGGGACGATGAAGCCTCCCTCGCCTTGGATCGGCTCGATGATCAACGCGGCCACGTTGTCAGCGCCGATCTCCTTCTCGATCCGGGTCGTGGCGATCTCCGCGATCTGCGCGCCCGTGGCACCTCCATCGCGGTACGGATAGGACATCGGCACGCGGTAAATCTCTGGGGCGAACGGACCAAAAGAGTTCTTGTACGGCATGTTCTTGGCCGTCATGCCCATGGTGAGGTTGGTTCGTCCGTGATAGGCGTGCTCCAGGACCACCACGGCATTGCGACGGGTGAATGAGCGAGCGATCTTGATGGCGTTCTCAACGGCCTCGGCACCCGAGTTGAACAGCGCACTGCGCTTGTCATGGGTGCCCGGCGTCAGGCGGTTCAACTCTTCACAGACCTCCACATACCCGAGGTACGGAGTCACGGTGAAGCAGGTGTGCGTGAAGGCTGCGGCCTGCTTCTGCACGGCCGCTGCAACCTCAGGGTTCGCGTTGCCGACGGTGGTGACGGCGATGCCCGAGCCAAGGTCGATAAGGGAATTGCCATCCACGTCGACGACGATGCCGCCGCCGGCCCGTTCGATGAACACCGGCAGCGTGGTGCCAATGCCGTTGGCGACCGCGGCGAGCTTGCGCATCTGGAGGCTTTGCGACACCGGGCCCGGGATGGCCGTGTTGAGGTGCCGCACCTGAGGAATTCCATTGACTTCTGCGGCAGTGTCAAGGCGGTCGGTCGTGGCGGTCATGGAGCCTCCCCTTGGTGCGACGAGCGCGAGTCCCTCTCACGCCGTTAGGCTGATCGTAGGCGCTGGACGGCCGTGCCCGTGAATCCCACGGATGGCAGGTTTCCAGCCGGGTGATGGAGTCGATGACCGATGAGTGACATGGATCTGAACAATCACCACCGTGACACCCTCACCGCACTCTTTGCCCATCCCTTGAGCCACAACATTCGTTGGGTCGATGTGTTGAGCCTGGCCTCGGCGGTGGGCTCGGTCGACGAGAAGCACGACGGTCGAACGCGAGTCGAGATCGGTGGTCAGGCCGAGGTCTTCGACGTGCACCACCACAAGGACCTGGGCTCACAAGAGGTCATGGACATCCGACACCTGCTGACTCAGGCGGGCTTTGGCCCTGCTGAGGGCAAGCCGGCCGGTACCGAGGACTAGCTATCGCTCCCCGACGCATCTCGATCCTGGGAAGCACCGGATCGATTGGTACCCAAGCGCTTGATCTCGTGCGTCGAAATCCGCACCGGTTCACCATCGCGGCTCTATCGGCAAGTGGCAGGAACACCGAACTCCTCGTGGAGCAGGCGCGCACTTTCGAGGTACGCGTCGTGGGCGTCGCCGATCCGGAGGCTGCCGAGTCGGTGCGATCGATGCTGCCCGGTGTCCATATCATCACCGGGGGAGACGCAAGCGCTGAGGTTGCGCGGGTCGACACAGATGTCGTGATCAACGCTGTGGCCGGCGCCGCGGGTCTGGAGCCGACCCTTGCGGCTCTGGCCGCGGGCCATCAGCTGGCCTTGGCGAACAAGGAGTCGCTCATCATCGGTGGGCCTCTGGTGCAGGCGGCCGCCGCGCCCGGGCAAATCATCCCCGTGGACTCTGAGCACTCCGCCCTTGCTCAGTGTCTGCTCGCGGGCCGCATCGACGATGTGCGCAGGCTGGTGCTGACAGCAAGCGGTGGCCCGTTCCGGGGGCGTTCGCGGACCGACCTCAGCATGGTTCGCCCCGACGAGGCGCTCGCGCACCCCACGTGGTCGATGGGTCCGTTGGTGACAATCAACTCCGCGACAATGGTGAACAAAGGCTTGGAAGTCATCGAGGCGCACCTGCTGTTCGGCATCGAGCTGGACAGGATCGAAGTGGTTGTCCATCCGCAATCGATCGTGCATTCCATGGTCGAGTTCCATGACGGCTCCACCATCGCCCAGGCGAGCCCGCCGGATATGCGCATCCCCATCGCGTGGGCGATGTCGCACCCAGATCGCATTGAAGATGCAGCGCCCGCATGCGACTGGACTCGTGCCTCGACGTGGGAGTTCCTCCCGTTGGACGAGGAGGCCTTCCCGGCGGTACGCGCGGCACGACTTGCTGGCGCGGCCGCGGGCACTGCGCCGGCGGTCTACAACGGCGCGGATGAGGTGTGTGTGGCGGCGTTCCTTGAGGGAAGGCTTCCATTCCTGGGCATTGTCGACATCATCATGCGGGTCCTTGACGAGCACCTTGCCGGGGATTCGCAGGTGCCCGGAGCATCATGGGGGAACGCACAGACCGTCGCCGACGTCTTAGCGGCGGATGACTGGGCTCGCCGGAGGGCCGCGGACATCATCGAGGGAGGCACAAATGCTTGAGGTCATCGGCATTGTGCTGTTCGCCATCCTCATCGGCGCATCGATAGCCCTGCATGAGGTGGGACACCTGCTGCCGGCCAAGAGGTTCGGCGTGAAGGTCACCGACTACATGATCGGGTTTGGTCCCACCATCTGGTCACGGCAGCGCGGGGACACGCGATACGGGCTGAAGGCTCTTCCACTCGGTGGCTACATCCGCATGATCGGCATGTTGCCGCCGGCCCGCGATGGCAGGACGCGAAGCATGAGCACGGGGCGCTTCGCCACGATGATCAACGATGCTCGTCGCCAGTCCAACGACGAGATTGGACCCGGAGACGAGAATCGGGTGTTCTACCGCCTTCCGGTGCGCAAGCGTGTCGTGATCATGCTTGGCGGACCCACCATGAACCTGCTTTTGGCTATCGTCTTGTTCACCGCGGTGCTCGTGGGCATCGGCCTCCCCCAGGCCAGCACATCAATTCAGGCCATCGGCACGTGTGTTCCGACGAGCTCTTCTCCTTCGGGGGCAGCACTGCCGAGCGGGCAGTGCCCCACGGGCAGTTCTGCGGCCCCTGCGGTAGTCGCAGGCATCAAAGTCGACGACATCGTGCTGTCCATCGGCGGTGTTGACGTGACCGACTGGACTGCAGCTACCGACTGGATACGCGCCCACCCGGGTGCTGCGACAACCATCACGGTGCAGCGTGATGGGCAGGTGGTGGACCTCGCCCTCACCATCGCCTCGGCGACGCGCCCGGTGTTTGACGATCAAGGCGCGCCCACCGGACAGGTGATAACGGCGGGCTATGTCGGGCTGATCCCCGGCGTGGAGTGGGTGCGTCAACCCCTCTCCTCGGTGCCCGCGTACATGTGGGATCTGACCCGCAAGTCGGTGGTCGCGCTGGTGTCCCTGCCCGTGCGCCTGTACGAACTGGTGACACAGACGCTCATCGGCGGGGGCCAGCGGGCGGCCGATAGCCCCGTCAGTGTGGTGGGAGTGACACGGCTCGGGGGAGACATTGCGGCCACTGACCAGCCGTTGGTGGCCAAGGTGGCGACGTTCTTGGGGCTCGCAGCGTCCTTGAACCTGTTCCTGTTCTTGTTCAACCTCCTGCCGATCCTGCCGCTGGATGGCGGGCATGTGGCCGGAGCGCTGTATGAGGGCGTCAGGCGCAGGGTGTCGCGCTGGCGCGGCGCCCCGGATCCCGGCCCCGTCGACATGGCGCGGCTACTCCCGGTGGCCTACGTGGTTGCCGGGGTGTTGCTCATGATGGGCGTCGTGGTCATCTGGGCGGACCTCGTCAAGCCGATCTCCCTGGGCTAGGAGACAATGCTGTCGTGACCATGCTTGGGATGCCCTCTGCGCCGCCGCCCACTGTCGCGCCTCGTCGGGTGAGCCGGGAGTTGCTCCTGCGGCACCCAGTCCACCCGGTGCGCATCGGGGGTGATGCTCCGGTCAGTGTTCAATCGATGTGCACCACAGTCACGTCCGATATCAATGCCACCCTGCAGCAGATCGCGGAGCTCACGGCTGCGGGCTGCCAGATTGTCCGGGTAGCCGTGCCCAGCCAAGACGATGCCGACGCGCTTCCGGTTATCGCTCGCAAGAGTGGTATTCCCGTCATTGCCGACATCCACTTTCAACCCAAGTATGTGTTCGCGGCAATCGAGGCCGGCTGCGCCGGCGTCCGGGTCAACCCAGGCAACATCAAGCAGTTCGACGACAAAGTGGGGGAGATCGCCCGCGCAGCTAAGGATGCAGGAACGCCGATCCGCATTGGCGTCAATGCCGGGTCTCTCGACAAGCGCTTGCTGGAAAAGTACGGCAAGGCAACCCCGGAGGCGTTGGTCGAGTCTGCTCTGTGGGAAGCGTCATTGTTCGAGGAGCATGACTTCCGCGATATCAAGATCTCCGTCAAGCACCATGACCCGGTCATCATGATGCAGGCCTACATGCTGCTGGCCGAACGATGTGACTATCCGCTGCACTTGGGTGTCACCGAGGCTGGGCCGACCTTCCAAGGCACGATCAAGTCGGCGGTGGCTTTCGGTGGACTGCTCTCGCGCGGTATCGGCGACACCATCCGGGTGTCTTTGTCGGCGCCTCCCGTGGAGGAAGTCAAGGTGGGGTTGGCGATTCTGGAGTCGCTCAACCTGCGGCAACGAGGCCTCGAAATCGTCTCGTGCCCGTCGTGCGGGCGCGCCCAGGTCGACGTGTACACGCTCGCAGAGCAGGTAACTGCCGGACTCGAAGGTCTGACGGTTCCGCTGCGCGTGGCTGTCATGGGCTGTGTCGTCAATGGCCCAGGGGAGGCCAGAGAGGCGGACCTCGGTGTCGCCTCAGGCAATGGGAAGGGCCAGATCTTCGTTAAGGGTGAGGTCATCAAGACCGTGCCGGAGTCACAGATCGTCGAAACGCTGATCGAAGAAGCCATGAAACTGGCGGAAGAGATGGCCGACCTCGAAGGTGAACCGACGGTCACAGCGGGGTAGTCACTCCCGGGAGGTGGTGGTGATCCACCTGTGCGATCGGCACCTGAGCATTCGCTAAGTTCACGGCGTGTCCATCGGCGTACGTCAGTTGCACGCCGATGACCTGTCCGCCCTGCGACAGCTTGTAGAGCGTGACCCTGTCACGCATTGCTTCGTGGCGTCTCGTCTGGAGATGGGAACCGATCGGTGGCATCTAGGCGGCGACCTGCTCGGCTATTTCACCGACGAGGGCCTTCAATCAGCGATGTACGTGGGTGCCAACCTTGTCCCTGTTGAGACCACACCCGCGAGTCGTGCCGCATTCGCGGATCGTCTGCGACGGCTAGGGCGCCGCTGCTCCTCGATTGTAGGCCGGGCTGAGGATGTGCTCGATCTCTGGCGATTCCTCGAGCCATCGTGGGGACCTGCGCGCGAGATCCGAGCACGTCAGTTGCTGTTGGTCATCGATCAGGACCCGTCAGTCCCGCCCGACAACGACGTCCACGTCACGCCGATGACCGACCTCGACACGTTGCTGCCCGCATGCGTGGACATGTTCACGGGCGAGGTTGGGGTGTCTCCCGTCGCGGGTGGAATGGGGTCGAGCTATCGCGCTCGGGTGGCGGAGATTGTCGCGGCGGGACGTTCCTTCTCCCGGATTGCTGGACCCACGGTGATCTTCAAGGCTGAGATCGGTGCCGTGAGTGCGACCACCTGCCAGGTGCAAGGGGTGTGGGTGGACCCGGCACATCGCGGCCAAGGTCTGTCAGAAGCAGGTATGGCCGCCGTTGTTCTCCTGGCGAGGGACGGTGTGGCGCCCGTGGTCAGCCTGTACGTCAACGACTTCAACACGGCTGCACGAAAGTGCTATGCGACGGTGGGATTCCGCGAACACGGCGAGTTTGCCACCATCTTGTTCTGAGACTCACACTCGCGGTCGCACACCAGCAACTCGACAATGCAAGGACATGCCGCGATGCTGATCGGTAGATTCGTGGCCCATGAGCACCAGTGAGCATGAGCGCCTGAGTGAAGTGCGGACAGGAGCGGCCCCGTGGCGTCGGTGGGGCACCTATCTGAGTGAGCGAGCCTGGGGCACCGTTCGAGAGGACTACAGCGCCGACGGAGATGCCTGGAACTATTTTCCGTTCGATCATGCGCGCAGCAGGGTCTACAGGTGGAATGAAGATGGGTTGGCCGGCTGGTGCGATGACCAGCAGATTCTGTGTTTCAGCCTCGCACTCTGGAACGGCAAGGACGCGATTCTCAAAGAGCGGCCATTCGGACTCACGAACGCCCAGGGCAATCATGGCGAGGACGTCAAGGACTACTGGTTCTACACCGATAATCTGCCCACGCATACCTACGCATCGATGACGTACAAGTATCCGCAGGCAGCGTTTCCCTACGAAGATCTTGTGGCCACCAATGCCGCGCGCGGCCAAGACGTGGGTGAATACGAACTGTTCGACGCGCTCGAGGATGACTGGCGCGCCAACCGCTACTTCGAGGTAGAGGTCCAATATGCCAAGCCGGACCCAGAGGATGTGATCTGTCGCATAACTGTCACGAACCGAGGACCCGAGCACGCTGACATCCACGTGCTGCCGCACGTGTGGTTTCGCAACACGTGGCGCTGGGACGTGGGGACACAACCGCCCTGTCTCCAACGCGGTCGCAATGGGGGCGTGGCACTGAGCCACCCTGAACTTGGCGATCGTTTCGTCTCCTTCACCAGCAGCGTGAAGGAGCAGCCGGGAGTCATGTTCACCGACAACGAGACCAATGCGGAGCTTCTTTTCGGCTCGCCAAACGTGTCGCCCTTCGCCAAGGATGGAATTGGTCGTGCGGTGATCGACGGGGAGGCCGACGCGGTCAACGATCGACAGGGAACAAAGGCGGCCGCCCACGTCGCAGCCTCGCTGGCCCCCGGTGCATCTATGACGGTCACATGGCGGTTCTCTCGTGCCGAGCTTGCTCGACCCTTCGATGATGCGGACGCCGTCATCACTGCGCGGCGTGGTGAGGCCGACGAGTTCTACGGCCATGTGGCGCGGCCGGGTCTCACTGCCGACGAATGTCTTGTGCAACGACAGGCCCTTGCTGGCCTGCTGTGGTGCAAGCAGTACTACCACTACTCCGTTCGGCGTTGGCTCAAAGGCGATCCGACACAACCTCCTGCGCCACGTGAACGATGGACTGGCCGCAACAGCGAGTGGCAGCACGTGGTCAGCAAAGACGTCATCTTGATGCCTGACGCCTGGGAGTACCCGTGGTACGCCGCGTGGGACTTGGCGTTTCATTGCGTGACGATGGCCTTGATCGATCCTGACTTTGCCAAACGGCAGGTGCTCCTTCTCCTGAGTTCCCTTTATCAGCATCCGCATGGGCAGATCCCCGCATACGAATGGAACTTCGGCGATACCAACCCGCCTCTGCACGCATGGGCTGCATGGCAGGTGTTCCAATTGGATCGCGCTGTCACCGGAGTACCCGACCATGAGTTTCTCTCGGCGGCCTATCGCTCGGTGACGTTGGATGTGATGTGGTGGCTCAATCAGAAGGACGTCGACAGCAATGGCGTCTTCGGCGGTGGCTTCCTCGGCATGGACAACGTGGGTCTCTTCGATGGGGATGAGCCACTCCCCACCGGTGGATCTTTGGCGCAGGTCGATGGCACATCGTGGATGGCCACCCTCATCATGCAGATGCTCGAGATGACCGTAGAGCTCATCAAGGTTGAACACGGGTACGAGCGAATGTTCGGGCGATGGCTCTGGGATGAGTGGCTGATTGCCAACGCACTAGAGAAAGGCTCCGGTCGCGTGTCCTTCTGGAATGACGCGACAGGCTTCTATCACGATGTCATCGAACTTCCCGACGGGTCTGCCAAGTCGCTGGATGTCTTCTCCATGCAGTCGCTGACCCCGCTGCTCGCGAGTGTGGCGGTTCCGGTGGCGTCAATGCCGGAGATTCATGCCCTCGATACGCAGTTGGATCGGCTCAATGCCGTCTACGAGGAGCGACCCGGCGCGGTCGAGCTGCGACTGAGGGGAGGCGACGGCACGCATTTCATGGCGGCAGTGGTGAGTCAGGAGCGGTTGGGTGCGGTGCTTTCTCGGATGCTTGACCCCCAGCAGTTCCTCTCCCCGCATGGCATTCGGTCACTCTCAAAGGACCACGAGGGCAACCCCTACATGTATGAGGTGAACGGTCAGACGTTCTCGGTGAGTTACTGGCCCGCGGAGTCCCACAATCGGATGTTTGGCGGCAACTCCAACTGGCGCGGTCCGGTGTGGATTCCGATGAACTTCCTGCTCATCCAGTCGATCAACACGTACTCGAGGTTCTTCGGCGACACCTACACGGTGATGGATCCGACCGGGTCAGGGGAGCGCATGACGCTGGCTCAGGTGGCGGACGACCTCGCAGATCGACTGTGCAGCCTGTTTGTTCGTGGCAAGGACGGTAGACGCGCCGTTCTTGGGTCAAACGACTACTTCCAAGCTAACCCGCACTGGCGAGATCTGATTCCCTTCTATGAGTACTTCGATGGGGATGATGGTCACGGAGTGGGGGCAAGTCACCAGACCGGGTGGACCGCCTCGGTGGCATTGCTGCTGCAGTACCGCGGCTCCCTAAGATTCAACGGATGACCAATAGGCTTCACGCGTGATCATGCGCATGTCGTCATTATTCCTGCGGACCCTACGCGAGGATCCGGCTGACGCCGAGGTGCCAAGCCACAGGCTTCTGGTGCGCGGTGGCTACGTGCGGCGAGTGGCACCGGGAGTTTTCACTTGGCTGCCGCTGGGCTACCTGGTGTACCGCAATGTTGAGCGAGTTGTTCGCGAAGAAATGGACGCCGCGGGATTTCAGGAAGTTCATTTTCCCGCGCTTCTGCCGCGTGAACCCTTCGAGCAAACGCAGCGGTGGACCGAATACGGCGACACCCTGTTCAGACTGCAGGATCGCAAGGGGGCGGACTACTTGCTCGGCCCCACGCACGAGGAGATGTTCACTCTGTTGGTCAAGGGTGAGTACTCGTCCTACAAAGACCTGCCACTTGTGATTTATCAAATTCAGGAGAAGTTCCGCGACGAGGCGCGGCCACGCGCGGGCATTCTTCGCGGGCGCGAATTTGTGATGAAGGACTCCTACTCCTTCGACGTAGACGACGCCGGGCTTGTGGTTTCCTACCGGCGTCACAGGGACGCCTACATCTCGACCTTCACTCGACTAGGGCTTGACTTCGTCATCGTGTCGGCGATGTCGGGAGCCATGGGCGGCTCGGCGAGCGAAGAGTTTCTGGCACCCACACCCGTGGGCGAGGACACCTTCGTGCGGTGCACGT
>Ga0114968_10000229_pt1 | contig 41419 bp, 21 predicted proteins | sample M_130807_EF_Meta_FD_87020 | JGI IMG/M metagenome (GOLD analysis project Ga0114968, IMG submission 87020) | Freshwater microbial communities from Lake Montjoie, Canada to study carbon cycling - M_130807_EF_MetaG | ecosystem: Environmental > Aquatic > Freshwater > Lake | place: Lake Montjoie... | reverse complement strand
TCGCGCCGCGTGAGCACGGGGCCGTCGCCTAGGCTCGCGGCGCGCTCGACGACATTCTTGAGCTCGCGAATGTTGCCATTCCACGGGCGCTCCATGAGGCCCGCCATCGCCTCGGGGCTGACCTCGAGCGCGGGTCGGCCCAGCTCGCGCCGCCCCTCGTTGAAGCGCTCTAGAAAGTGCGCCACGAGCAAGGGCACATCGTCTCGCCGCCGCCGCAGCGGGGGCAGCTCAAAGGCCACGACGCCCATACGGAAGTACAGGTCCTCGCGGAACGAGCCCTCGGCCACCATCTTGCGCAGGTCGCGGTTCGTCGCCGCGATGACGCGCACATCGACGCTGAAGGTCCGGTCGCCGCCGACGCGCTTGACCTCGCGGTTCTCGAGCACGCGCAGGAGCTTGGGCTGCAGGTTGGCGTCGAGCTCTCCAATCTCGTCGAGAAAGATCGTGCCGCCGTTCGCCTGCTCGAACACGCCGCGGTGCTGCCCGAGCGCGCCGGTGAAAGAGCCCTTCTCGTGGCCGAAGATGGTGCTCTCGATCAGGTCTTTGGGGATCGACGAGCAGTCGAGCACGACATAGGGCTTGTTGCGGCGCGGGCTGTGGTTGTGAATGGCCCGCGCGACCATCTCCTTGCCTGTGCCCGTCTCGCCCTGAATGAGGACCGTGAGCTCGCTCGGCGCAACACGCTCAAGCGTCGCAAAGACCTCACGCATCGCGACGCTCTCACCGAGCAGCGAGTCGAAGCGCCCCTGCTGCGAGAGCTCGACGGTGATGGACTCGTCCGTGGGCGAGAACTTGAGGACCGTGCTCCCCGCGCGAAACACGGTGCCGGGCCGCAGGAAGATCTCCCTGATGCGGACGTCGCCGTAGAACGTACCGTTGGTGCTGCCCTCGTCGCGCAGCAGGTAGCCGTGGTCTACGGCCGAGATGCTGAAGTGGCGGCTCGAGACGGACTTGTCTTGCAGCGGCAGGTCGCACACCGCGTGCCGGCCGACGAGCACGGACTCCCGCGTCAGCTCGAGCTCGCGCCCTTGGTCCGGCCCCTCGAGCACCACGAGCTTGCTCTTGCGGATGCGCTTCGCCGTGGGGCGCGCGCCCGCGTAAATCGTCTTGAGCGCCGCGGCGTCGCCGAAGTCGTTCTGGTGCCCTGACATCTCTCCCCCACCGTCCGACCTGGGTGGCTAGTTTATGCGCCACCCGCGCGCGGGGCAAACGAACCGGGAAAAATCAGGCGCCGCCCTAGGCGCCCCAGACCAGCGCTTGGTCGAAGAGGACCTCGGGCGCGCCCTCGGCGTCGAGGCCCACGTACCGCACCCGGACCGTGTTGGCGTCCGGATCGAGCTCGAGCGTGGTCGCGGCGTGTCGACCGCTGCCGTACAGGAACTGCGCGGGCGGGTAAATCTGCGCGCGCTGCGTGGGGTCGTTATCGACGATGAGCTGGAGCGGGTTGCCGTTGCTCGCGCCGGGCCCCGCCCAGACCTCCCAGTGGCGTGCGTCCGGACCCTGCGCCTCGACCCGCGCCACCGCGCCCACGTGAAAGTCGCCCGACAAAAAGAAGACGTTCTCGATGGCCTCGACCGACAAGAAGTCGAGGAGCGCGCGCCGCTGCGCCGCGTAGCCCGCCCAGCGGTCGTTTTGAAAGACCCACAGCGGCGGCAGCGCCGTGATCGGCACGCTGTTCAGCAGCACCTTAAAGTGGCAGGGGCTCGCCTTCAGCGCGGTCGTCAGCCACTCAAACTGCGCGGCGGACAAGTACTCCGCCTCGGGCGTCTCGCGCGTCTCCGGGCGCCGCTCGGTGCGGCTGTCGAGCACGAAGACCTCGACGGTGTCGCCCCAGCGGTAGCTCGCCCAGAAGCGGTCACCCTCGCGGTGCGGGACCGGCAGCGCCTCGAAGAACGCCCGCTTGCCCGCCGCGATGAGCTCAGGCGCTGCAGCGCCGAAGCGGCTGCCGTCGATGATCTCGTGGTCGTCCCAGGTGATGTAGGTCCCCGTGGACGCCAAGAGCGCGCGGTAGCCGGGGTCGCCGAGCGTCCGCGCCCACTTGGCGCGGAACGCTTCCAGCGTCTCGGCGCCGTCGTTGTAGCTCATGTCACCCAGGTGGCAGAAGAAGTCGAGGCGCTCCGCCGCCATCAACTCCAGCGTGCGGTACGGCGCTCGGCTGAAGTTCGTGCAGGCCGTCGCGCCGATCCGAACGACGCGCCGCGCGCCGGGCGCGAGCGCCGTCACGAAGCGGCCGATGCCGGAGCGCGTGCGGGCTGCGCCCTCCCCGGAAACGAAGGCGTAGCGGTAGACCGTATCGGGCGTCAGCGCGTCCGCGGTCACGCGCACGTAGCCCTCGACCTCGGCGGGGACCTCGACAGGGAGCGAACTGGCTTGGTCGGGCGCAGACTCCGGCCACACGTGCACGCTGTAAGCGCCCGCCTCGGCCGCGAACGTCCACAGCAAGGCGCCGGTGGGTGTCGCGCTGCCCGCCTGCACGCCGAGCGGAAAGCGCGCCTCGTCGAGGGGCAGCGCCTCGAGGCCCACCGGCCCCGCGTCGGGCGGCGCAGCGTCGGGGGACGAGGCGTCGATCCCGAGATCGGGCGCCGCGGCGTCCGGGAGCGGGTCGGCGCGCTCACCCTCGCCGCACCCCGCAGCGAGGGCTGCGAGCGCGCCCACTGTTGCCCGCAGCACAGCGCGCCGGCTCGGGCGGCTCATGACCGCGCCTCGCGCGCGCTCGGCCGACCAAAGCCGTGCTCCGCCATCTTGCGCTTGAGTGTATTCCGGTCGATGCCCAGCAAGGCCGCCGCGGGCGCGATCAGGGCGCCGGTGAGCGCGAGCGCCTCGGCGATGGCGGCGCGCTCGGCGCGCGCGACCCGCGTCGCGAGCGGCTCAAAAGCCTCCGCCGAAAGGGTCTTCCGGGGCACAGGCTTCGGCGCGGGGGCCGGCCGCGCTGCGGAGTCCTCGAGCAAGGTCACGCGCGCGGCGCCCCTCGCCACCGACTGCCACGCCGCCCTCGCCCCGCGCGGTCCCGCCTGAGCGACGACCTCGACGCGGGCGTCTTCGGGCAGCGCCCTGAGCACCCGCGAACACGCCGCCTCGAGCGCGGCGGCGTCTGCGTCGAGCGGCACCTCGGCGGGCCACAGGTTGGCCGCGTCCGCGCGTTCGCTCGCCTGCGCCAGCGCCGCGCTCGCTGCGGCCCTGAGCGCGCGCGGCGCGAGCACATAGAGGGCGTCCCACCGCGTCGCCCGCTGTGTGAGCAGGCGCTCAAGCGCCCCCTCGGACTGCGGCGCAGCGGCCGCTCCCCAACCCGAATCGACCCATGTCACCAGGATGCGCATGGACGCACTCTAGCCTAAGTGGTGCAGAATGCACCAGCCAATCAAGGGCACATCAGGCCAAGAGGGGCAGGCTGTCCTTGGGCGCCGGCTTCATCAGCTCGGCAAAGAAGTCGTTGCCCTTGTCGTCGACGACGATGAACGCCGGGAAGTCGACGACGTCGATCTTCCAGATCGCCTCCATGCCGAGCTCGGCGTACTCGATGACCTCGACCTTCTTGATGCAGTCCTGCGCCAGCCGTGCAGCGGGGCCGCCGATGCTGCCCAGATAGAAGCCGCCGTGCTTCTTGCACGCCGCCGTGACGCCCACTGAGCGGTTGCCCTTGGCGAGCATGACCATGCTGCCGCCGTGCGCCTGCAGCAGGTCCACGTAGGCGTCCATGCGGCCCGCCGTGGTCGGCCCGAACGAGCCGCTCGCGAAGCCCTCGGGCGTCTTGGCAGGTCCGGCGTAGTAGACGGGGTGGTCTTTGAAATATTGCGGCAGCCCCTGCCCCGCGTCTACGCGGTCCTTGAGCTTGGCGTGCGCGATGTCGCGCGCGACCACCAGCGAGCCCGTGAGCGACAGGCGCGTGCGGACCGGGTACTTGGAGAGCTCGGCGCGGATCTCGCTCATCGGGCGGTTCAGGTCCACGCGCACCACGTCCCCGCCGAGCTCGTCCGCCGTCGGCTCCGGCAAGTACTTCGCGGGGTCCGTCTCGAGCTGCTCGAGGTAGATGCCCGACGCCGTGATCTTGCCAACCGCCTGACGATCAGCAGAGCACGACACAGCGATGCCGACGGGGCACGACGCGCCATGCCGAGGCAGCCGAATCACGCGCACGTCGTGGCAGAAGTACTTGCCGCCGAACTGCGCGCCGATGCCGAGCGTCCTCGTGAGCGTGTGGATCTTGGCCTCCCACTCCAAGTCGCGAAAGCCGCGCCCGAGCGCGTTCCCCTCGGTCGGCAGGGTGTCAAGATAGCGCGCCGAGGCGAGCTTGGCGACCTTGAGACACTGCTCGGCGGACGTACCCCCGATCACGACCGCCAGGTGGTACGGCGGGCACGCGGACGTGCCGAGCGTGCGCAGGTTGCGGTCGAGGAACTCGACGAGGCTCTTGGGGTTCAGGAGCGCCTTCGTCTCTTGGTACAGATAGCTCTTGTTCGCCGAGCCCCCCCCCTTGGCCATGAACAGGAACTTGTAGGCGTCGCCGGGCGTCGCGTAGAGCTCGATCTGCGCGGGCAGGTTGTTGCCGGTGTTCTTCTCGTCGAAGAGCGTGAGCGGCGCGAGCTGCGAGTAGCGCAGGTTGGAGGTCTGGTACGTGTCGAAGACGCCGCGGGAGAGCGCGGCCTCGTCGCAGTCGAGCGCTGGATCCGCGCTGTGGGTCAGCACGCCTTGGCCCTTCTTGCCCATGATGATCGCGGTGCCCGTGTCCTGGCACATGGGCAGCACGCCGCCCGCCGAGATATTCGCGTTCTTGAGCAGGTCGAGTGCGACGAAGCGGTCGTTCGGGGACGCCTCGGGGTCGTTCAGGATCCCCGCGAGCTGCGCGAGGTGCCCCGGGCGCAGCAGGTGCGCGATGTCCCGCATCGCCTCGCGCGCCAGCAGCGCGAGGCCCTCGCGGTCGACCTCGACGAAGGACCGGCCGCCGACGTCGAGCGCGCGTACGTAGTCCCGCGTGAGCAGCTTGTAGGGCGTTTGGTCTTCACCGAGCGGCAGCATGTCTTGGTAAGCGAAGACGGGCATCGTAAGCCTCCGGATTTACTCGAAAACGATGATGGTGGCGCCGTCTGTGCCGCTGGCGTGGCGGGGCACGCCGAGCGAGACGCCGTTGAAAGAGACGTCGAGCGTCGCGCTCGGCGCCGGCGCGAAGAAGCGGTCGAGGCCCGCCAGGAACGGGAAGCCCTCGAAGGCCGCGATCGAGCCGCCGTCCATCGCGTCCGCGCCTGCGTCGTAGACGAAGAGCGCGATCGTCGTGTCGTCCGCGGCGGCGACCTCCTCGGTGGCGACGTTCTCGCCATTGATCATGAGGGTGTCGCGCCCCGCGAGCATCGCGCCGCGCGCGAGGTAGACCACGAAGACGCCGTGCGTGTCCGCAAACGGGATCTGCCCGAGCAGCGCCCCGCCGAGCCCCGCGGTCGGGAGCGTCCGCAGGTAGACGAGGCGGTCGTCCGTCTGGAAGGCGCTATAGTCGTAGCGCACCGGCCGTGCCCCCGCCCGAGGCGAGGTCACAAAGAACGCATAGCGCGTCGCGGTGCTCGCCTCGAAGGGACCAAACGCGCCGTCCTCCCCGATGGCGAACGTCGCGGCGGGCGCCTCGCCGACGCGCGCGCCCGTGACCGTGTCTACCGGCCAGACCTGGACCTGCGCGCCGACCTCGGCCGCGTTGTCACCGAGCACAACCGCACGACCCGAGATGTCGACGCGCCCATCGGCGCCGGAGAGGCCGGTGGGGTCATCCGTCGAGGGCGCCACGCCGTCGCGCAAGAAGCCATACAGGGCCCGAAACGAGGCCGCGCTCGTCGCGACGGCGTAGTGGTCCTCGGCGTCGAGCGCGACGTTGGTGATGCCGGCGGCCGACGAGTCCTCGCCAGGCACCACGGTGTCGCCGCGGGACCACAGGTTGAGCGTGTCGACGGGCGTCGCGTCCGGCCCAACAGGCGCGTCGAGGCTGACGCTGCCGACGTGAACATAGCGCCGCACTTTGGCTGCTCGCGCGGGGTCGTCCAGGTAGCCCACGCCGAGGCCGCCGCCCGCGGAGTGACCCATCAAGTCAACGCGGTCGACCTGATGCGCGGCCCGCACACGGTCGATGAGCGCGTCGAGCGCGGCGGCGTGGTCGGCCCCTCGGTCGAGCGTGTTCCAGTCGAACGCGTAGAAGCGGTCGGCGCACTCCCCGTTGGCGATGAAGCGCCGCACATGGGCCGACCACGTATCGCCCGAGGCCAAGAGCCCGTGTGCCATCACCAGCGGCGGCCGCGAGGCGTCGCACGCGGCCGCCGTGGTCATATCGGGCTGTGCGGCGTCCGCGGGCGTGGCGGGCTGCGCGGCGTCCGCGGGCGTGGCGGGCTGCGCGGCGTCGTCGCAGCCGAGCGCCACGAGCGCTGTGGTCATGGCCAGAGAGTGCAAAGCGCGGGTCTTCATGGGAGAGGGATTGCCCCGCGGCGCGGTCGGTTTCAAGTAGAACCGGCGCGCGTGACGGAGACCGCCAGCGCGGCCGAGGCCACCATGAGCGCGCCCGCGAGCAGGAACGGCGCGCCCGGCAGCCCTCCGCCCGAGGCGGCGTCAATGGCCAGCGCGAAGACCTGGGTGAACAGCAGCGGGCCGAGCAGACCCGTCACGCCCCGCAGGCTGCTCGTCGCCCCCTGCAAGCGGCCCTGCTCGCCCGCGTCCACCCGCTGCGTCATGAGCCCCTGGAGCGACGGCCCCGCGAAGCCCCAGAGCGCCATGAGCGGCACGCCGAGCCAGAACTGCCACTCGGCCTCGGCGAGGCCGTAGATCACAAACCCTGCCGCGCCGAAGACCAGCCCGAAGACCAGCATGCGCTCGTTGCTGAAGCGCCGCGCGGCGAGCCGGACGAGCCCGCCTTGGACGAGGGCGGAGCACACGCCCACGGCCGCCAAGCAGGCGCCGACCTGCATCGGCCCCCAGGCGAAGCGATAGCCGGCGTACAAAACGAAGACGCTCGGCAGGGCCTCGTGGGCGAGCCCGCTCAGCACGCCCACGGCTGAGAGGCCAAGCAGGCCCGCGCGCTCAGCGAGCATGCGCAGCGCGCCAACGGGGTTGGCGCGCGCCCAGGAGAACGGCCGCCGGTCCGCGACCGCGAGCGACTCGGGCAGAACAAATAGGCCCCAGCAGCCGTTCACGAGGCTCAGCCCCGCGGCGACCCAGAACGGCAGCCGCGGATCAACGCTCCCGAGAGCACCGCCGGCCGCGGGGCCCAATACGAAGCCCAGCCCGAAGGCGGCGCCAAGCAATCCAAACGCGCCCGCCCGCTGCTCGACCGGCGTGACATCTGCGATGTAGGCGTTGGCGGTGCTGATGCTGGCCGCCGTGATGCCGGAGAGCACGCGCCCCGCGAAGAGCCACCCGATGGACGGCGCGAGCGCCATGAGCACGTAGTCCAGACCGAGGCCGAAGTTCGACAGCAGGATGATGGGTCGCCGGCCGAGCTTGTCCGAGAGCGCGCCGAGCAGCGGCGAGAACACGAACTGCATGAGCGCCCAGACCGTGCCGAAGAGACCGTAGACCTCGGCCGCGCTGGCGGGGTCTCCGCCCACGAAGTCCTCGACGAGGCGCGGCAAAACCGGAATGATCATGCCGAGCGCGAGGATATCGAGGACGACCGTGACGAAGACGAAGACGACGGCTGCTTTTCGCATGCGCGGGGTATGGACCCGACGACGGCGCGGCGCAAGCACACGCCGCGCCCCGTGCGCCCGGTGCGCCCGATGAAGACGGCGGTCATCGGCGCGGGGAGCTGGGGCACCGCCCTCGCGACCGTGCTTGCAAACAAGGGACCCGTGTCTCTGTGGGCGCGTCGATCCGAGGTCGTGCACGGCATCAACACGCACCGCTGCAACCCGACCTACCAGACAGCCGCGCGGCTGCCGGACACGCTGACAGCGACCGCGGACTTGGCCGAGGCGGTCGATGGCGCCGCGCTCGTCACGCTGGTGGTGCCGAGCCACACGATGCGCGACCTGTGCGCCCGCATCGGCCCGTTGCTCTCGCCGGGCACGCCGATCGTGAGCGCGAGCAAGGGCATCGAGAACGACACGCTCGCCACAATGGAAGAGGTCTTGAACCAGGCGCTCCCCCGCGCGCTGCGCAGCGACCTGGCGTTCCTTTCGGGCCCAAGCTTCGCAGCCGAGACCATCGCCCGCATGGCGACCGCCGTGACCATCGCCGCGCGCTACCAAGATGTGAGCGCGCAGGTCCAGCAGGCGTTCAGCACGCCGTATTTTCGTTGCTATACGACCGAAGACGTCACGGGTGTGGAGCTGGGCGGGGCGCTCAAGAACGTGATCGCCATCGCGGCGGGCGCGGCAGACGGCGTTGGGTTGGGCCACAACAGCCTGGCGGCGCTCCTGACGCGCGGGCTCGCCGAGATCTCCCGGCTGGCCGTCAAGCTCGGCGCGAACCCGCTGACCCTCTCGGGTCTGTCCGGCATGGGCGACTTGGTGCTCACGTGCACGGGCACCCTCTCGCGCAATCGGCACGTGGGCTACGAGATCGGACGTGGACGCAAAGCGAGCGAGATCATCGGCGAGATGTCCGAGGTGGCCGAGGGCGTCAAGACGGCGCGCAGCGCGTGGATGCTGGCGCAGCGCGAGAAGGTCGACATGCCGATCATCGGCGAGGTCTACCAGATGATCTATGAGGACAAGCCCGCGCAGCAGGCCATCAAGGACCTGCTCAGCCGCGAGCTCAAGAAGGAGATCACCTGAGCGCTGTGCCTGTCCTCCGCGTGACCCTGCTCGCCGCCATGACGCTGCTGCTTGCGCCGAACGCCGCTCGGGCTGAGCCTTCGATCTATGCGAGCGAACCCAACGCGGACGAGCTCGCGCGCCTGGACAGCGCGTTCGGCCTTTACCTCACGCGCCCGCCGCGTCGGCACGCCGTGGAGCGCGTCGCGCGGGTGGACGACGAGGTGCGGCTCACCGTATGGGTCCCGACGGCGTCGCTCACGGACGTCGAGCTCCAGAGCCGCGCGGTCGAGTGGCTCCTGCTCGGGCGCACGCAGTACACGCAGGGCGCGCCCGCGCTGTTCTCCGAGTGGCCCGACGTTGACCGCGTCGTCCTGACATTCGTGGACATTCAGCGCACGGAGCAGAAGAGCCGCCGGGCGTCCGCCGAGACCATCACGCCCTATCTTCGCGTCCGCTTGACGCGCAGCCGATTCGAGAGGCTCAAGCTCAAAGCGGTGGAAGCCTGCGTCGAGAAGGGCGATTGTGCCGCCGTCTTCAAGGCCGCCTTCGACGAGGCGCGGTTCGACCGTAAGGGCCTGAAGCGCTGAACCGCACCGCGGGAGCCGAGATGGCCGAAGAGATCTGGACGATTCGCCGCGTCTTGCAGTGGACGCAGGGGTTCTTTCGCGAGAAGGCGCTCGACTCGCCTCGCCTCGATGCCGAGCTGATCATCGGCGACGCGCTCAAGCTCGACCGGATTTTCCTCTACACAGACCTCGACCGGCCCCTCTCCGCCGCCGAGCTGACCGCGATTCGGGAGCGCGTCCGCCGCCGAGGCCGCCACGAGCCGGTGGCCTACATCACGGGAAAGCGCGGCTTCTGGAAGCTCGACCTGAGCGTCGGACCCGGCGTGCTCGTGCCGCGCCCCGACACCGAGCGCCTCGTCGAGCTCGCGCTCGAGGCCGCCAAGGCGTTCGAGGCGCCGCGCATCGTCGATGTCGGCACGGGGAGCGGCTGCATCGCGCTCGCTCTGGCGCAGGAGCTGCCCGCCGCCACAGTGCTCGCCATCGACCGCTCACCCGAGGCGCTCACGATCGCCCGCCAGAACCTCGAGGCCACAGGTCTAACGAACGTGACGCTCGCCGAGGGCGACCTGCTCACGCCGGCGCAGGGCTTCGCGCCCGACATCATCGTGAGCAATCCCCCTTATATTCCGACGCGCGACCTCGCGACCCTGCCGCCCGACGTGAAGGACTTTGAGCCGCGGCTCGCGCTCGACGGCGGTGCCGACGGCCTCGACACGGTGCGTCGTTTGGCGTCCCAAGCGGCGGCGCTGCTCAAACCCGGCGGCCGTCTGCTCATCGAGGTCGGCTACGACCAGGGTGAGAGCGCCCCCGCCGCGCTGCGAGCGGTCGGGGGATTCGACGACGTCCGCATCGAACGAGACTACGGGGGCCGCGACCGAGTCGTGCTGGCCACGCGGTCTGCCTGACGCGCACGCGTTGCGGCGCAGGCCGTGCGGTGCGATACTTTCGGCGACTTATCTGGGTGCTTTGGAGAATAAGCGATGTCTCATGATTCGAACCCGCTCGACGACGTCCGGGCGGCCCACGAAGAAGAGTTCTTCTTCAAGAAAAACCAAGCGCTGATCGCCCAGCTCCGCCAACGGCTTGAGCAGGAGAACAACGCGCAGGCCATCGCCGACAAGACGGGCATTCACGACCCGCACCTGACGGCGTGGCTCAGCCATCTCGGGTTCACGCCCGACACGGTGCCTGTGCTGCACCTCGTCCCGCTGCTCATGGTCGCGTGGGCGGACGGCACGATCCAAGACAGCGAGCGCGCGCTCTTGGAGCGGGCGGCGGCGGACGCGGGCTTGGTCGCGGGCACACCCGCCCATAGCAAGTTCTCGGAACTATTGGCGAATCAGCCCGACCACGCTTTCTACGACGCCGCGCTGACCTATATGCGCGTGCTGCTCGCCGCGATGCCCGAGGCGGACGCAGCGCAGGCCCGCAGCGACTTGAAGTCCCTCGCGAGCCAAGTCGCCAAGACGAGCGGCGGCCTCTTCGGCTGGTTCAGCAAGGTGAACGACGACGAGCAGCACGCCTTGGCCCTGCTCTCGGCGCAGCTCGGGGGCCGCAACGCCGCGTCGAGCGTCCTCAAGCGCGTCTGAGCCCGGCGCAGGCGCCCGCGTGAAGGCTGGCCGTGCCGCGGCGAAGGCCGCCGGAGTCGACGTGCGGCGCGAGGAGCGCGTCGTCCCGCTGGGCACGCGCTGGCTCATCCGCGCCGAGGGCGGCTTCGAGCCCTGCCCATGGGCGTTCGCGCTCGCGCGGTTCGCGTCGGCGCGCCCCGGCGACCGCGTGCTCGACCTTGGCTGCGGCGGCGGGGTGCTGCTCTGCGCGCTCGCGCAGGTCTGCCCCGAGGTCCGCGCGCTCATCGGCGTCGAGCTGAACCCCGCCGCCGCGGAGCTCGCGCGTCGAAACCTGACCCTCAATGACCTGCCCGGGGCCATCGTCGTGGGGGATGTCCGCAGCCCGCCCATTCCCCCGCGCGCCTTCGATCTGGTGCTCTCGAACCCGCCCTTCTACCCCGCGGGCTGGGGCCGCGAGAGCGCGGACCACGCGACCCACGCGTCGACCCACGCCCTGTCCGGCGACATCCGCGACTTCGCAGTCGCGGCCGCCCAGTCGCTCGCTCCTCACGGGCGCGCCGCGTTCGTCTTCGATGCGGGCCAGGTCACGCCCCTGCTCTTGGCGCTCGCCGAAGCGGGCCTGACGGCGCGCGCGCTGCGCGGGCTCGTCGACGACCGCGGCGTCGCGTCCCGCGTGCTGGTGCTCGCCGGGCGCGACGGTGGCGGGCTGGTCGTCGACCGCGCCTCAGCCTGAGGCGAGCACGCGGTTGTCGATCAAGCGGGTCGCCCCGAATCGAACAGCCAAGGCCAGCACCACAGGCCGCGTCAACGGGGCCTCGACCACCGTCAGGTCGAGCGCATCTCGCACCTCGACATAGTCGACCTCTGCACGCGGCGTGGCGTCGATGAGCGCGCGCGCCGTCGCCTCGAGCGCGCGCGGGTCACGCTCCCCCGCGTCGAAGGCCCGGGTCGCGGCCTCGAGCCCGCGGGACAGGCAGAGCGCACCGGCGCGGTCCGGCGGCGACAGGTAAACGTTGCGGCTGCTCATCGCCAGTCCATCCGCCTCACGCACGATCGGGTGCCCGATGATCTGCACCGGCAGGTCCAGATCGAGGGCCATGCGTCGAATGACGGCGAGCTGCTGGTAGTCCTTCTCGCCGAAGAGCGCGGCACGGCAGCCCACGATGTTCAGCAGCTTGAGCACCACGGTCGTCACGCCGTCGAAGTGTCCCGGCCGCGACGCGCCGCAGAGCGGCCCTGTGATTTCGGACACGCTCACGCGCGTGCGGTGCCCCGGCGGGTACATCGCAGAGACCGGCGGCAAGAAGACCGCGTCACAGCCGGCCGAACGACACTTCTCCAGATCGCCCGCCGTGTCGCGCGGGTAGCGCTCAAAGTCTTCGTTCGGCCCGAACTGCGTCGGGTTGACAAACACGCTCGCGACGACGACGGGGGCGTGCGCGCGGGCCGCCCGCATCAGCGCCAAGTGACCGTCGTGCAAGAACCCCATCGTCGGGACAAGCGCGCTCGGCCCGTGCGCGGCGGCGAAGGCCCGCATGGCCTCGACAGTCTCAAGCACCTGCACGCGCGGCCCTCAGTGGCTCGTGTAGTGGCTGTGCTCTTCCGTGGGGAAGGCGCCCGAACGGACCTCGGCCGCATAGGCCGATACGGCGTCCACCACGCGGCGGTGCAAGTTGTCGTATTTCTTGACGAACTTGGGCGCGAAGCGCTCGTCGAGCCCGAGCAGGTCGTAGAGCACGAGCACCTGACCCGCGCAGCCGACGCCCGCGCCGATGCCGATGGTGGGGATCTCCAGCGCGGCCGTCACCCGCTCTGCGACGGGCGCCGGAATGCCCTCGAGCACGAGAGAGAAGCAGCCCGCCTCTTGGAGCGCGACGGCGTCGGCCAGCAGCTTGTCCGCGGCCGACTGCGACTTGGCCTGCACGCGGTAGCCCCCCATCTGGTGGACCGACTGCGGCGTGAGCCCTAGGTGGCCCATCACGGGGATGCCGGCGCGCACGAGCTTGGCGATGCCGTCGGCGTACTCGGCGCCGCCCTCGAGCTTGACCGACTGTACACCGCCCTCCTTGAGCAGGCGCGCCGCACTCTGGATGAGCTGCTCCGTGCCCGCTTGGTAGGAGCCGAACGGCAGGTCACCGACCAGGTGGGCGCGCTGCGCGCCGCGAGCGACGGCGCGGCAGTGGTAAATCATCTCGTCGAGCGTGACGGGCAGGGTGTTCTCGTGCCCTTGCACGACCATGCCGAGCGAGTCGCCGATGAGGATGACGTCTACATTCGCCTCGTCGACGAGGCGAGCGAAGGTGGCGTCGTAGCAGGTGACCATCACGATCCGCTCACCATCCCGGGGCTTGCGGCGGAGTTGGGTCGTCGTAATGCGCTTCATGGGGCCTCCTGTCCCGCTCCGGCATCACCGGTTTCGGGCACTTGGTGAGATGAACGACGTGCAGCGATGCGCTCGAAATCGACGCAGGTGCGCCCCGCTCGGACCCTCTCGGTGCCCGTCGGTCGCCCCACGCGTCTTCCGCAATCCTATCACACCCGCCGCGCGTGATACGATGCCCCCTATGCGCGTGTCCACTTTCGCAGGCCGCCTCGTCGCCGTCGCGCTGACCCTCGTGGGCTGCGGCGGACTCGACCTGCGCCTCATTGAGGGCGAGGCGACACTGGACGCGCGCTTGAACCCCGCGCCCTGCGTGGTCGGGGCGTCCGAGCTGGACTTCGAGCTCCGAACGCCGCTGGGGTGGGAGCGCGTCGCCCTCGAGGACGCCGACCCCGAGGTTCCGATGGTCGAGGCCCTCGGGCTGGCGCTCCGGGAGGAACCGTGGACGACGATTCCCGTGCGCGTGCGGTTCCGCAGCGAGGTCCGCGTCTGGGGGGACCACGCCGCCCGCTACGCCCGCTTGCTGGCGATGCGCCCCGAGCCCGAGTGACGACGGCTCAGCGGCCGCGGCGCGGCGCGGGGGCATCCCCTAGGCTGGGCTCGAGCCGGTCGACGCACTCGGCCGTCTCCGCGGTCGCCTCGAAGACGCACCGGTTGTTCACGCATCCGCACGTGCCGGCGTCCGCGTAGCACGCCGCGACCGGCGAGAGCGGCGCGCACGCGTCGGGGCCGATGTCGGCGCCGAGGCAGAATGCGCCATCACAGCCCGTCCGGACGCAGTCGGCGTCGACCTGGCAGGCCACAACCAAGTCGCGTCGCCGCAAGCACGCGCCGAGGGGCGCTTCGGGTGCGGCGCCGCCCGTCGCACACGCCGCCTCGCAGCGGTCAGCCACGACGCCGTCAACGCAGACCGGCGCGAAGCTGTCGGGGCACGCGCAGACCTGCTCCCCGTCGCAGCGGCCGGGCCGAAAGCTCTGGACCTGCGCGCAGGTCGCCACGCACGCCGAGGGGTAAGTCACCGCGCGGTCGCTGCAGACCTCGTCGCCCGGCTGAGGCGGCGGGCAATCGCATTGCTGGCAGAAGTCCGTGCCCAGCGCGTCGGCGCGGCAGACAGAGCCGCGCGGGCACTCCATCGGGCGGTTCGCGTCGCAGCGCTCGAGGCATACGCCTCCGCTGGAGGTCGACGCGCAGTCGAGGGGCGCTCCGCAGGCATCCCCGCCGTCGAGGTCACACGGCTGAACGCACTGACCCGGCAGCGCGCCCTCGCCATAGCAGACCCGGCCGTCCGTGCAGGGGCCGATGTCCGCGCCACACAGCGCGCGCCCCGCGTCGGGCAAGCACACGCGCTCGCACGCCGGGTCTCTTGGATCGACCGCGCAGCGCGCCTGGTTCGCCGGCTCGGGCACCGCTGTGCAGCGCGTCCCGCTGGGGCAGCCGCGGTCGTCGCGGCACGGCTGCATCTCCAAGCAGCGCCCCATGTACGCAAGCGCGTCCTCGCCCTCGGCGCAGGCCAAGCGGCACGCGTTCACATAGGTGCGGTGCGTCACGCTGCACACCGGCTCGACCTCGTCGCCGCAGACGCACTCAGGCGGCGGGGGTCGGTCGCACGCCCCCTCTGAGACGACCTGCAAGCCCGCCTGCTCTGCCCGACAACGGTTCGGCCAAGTCTGACCGTCCGAGGCGCATACCTCGGCCTGCGCGTCGCAATCCGGCGGGGCGACGACGTCGGTACAGCGGCCGTCCGCGCCGCAGGTCTGGCCGTTGGGGCACGGCGAGGCCTCGGAGCACGCCTGCGCGCTGCGGCACTCGCAGACACGGCAGCCCTCGGCGTCGACGCGGTAGCCGAGCGCGCACACCCGCTCGCACGCTTCGAGCTCGGGGCATGCAGGCGCCCCGCAGTTGCCGCGGCACGCCAAGCTCAGCGTATAGGGCGCGTCGTCGTCATCGAGCGGCGTTTGCAAGAGGACCAGGTGCATGCCCGGCGCCGCGAGGGCCGCGACGTCCAGCGTGAGCTGGTCGGGGAGCTCCCCCGAGCGCGACGTCAGCGCGTCGCTCCACAGGCCTGTGGCCGAGCGCGGCCCGTAAACCGAGACCCGGGCACGGCGCACGTGCGCGCTCGACGCGAGGGTGACCGTGAGCTCGGCGCCCTCATAGGCCTCGAACTCCCAGCCCACCAAGTCACCGCGCCGTGGCAGCGCCCCCTGCACGGTCTCGCCGACGCGCATCACGCCGATGAGCTCAACCGGCGTCCGCGGCTCGCCGTCGTCCCCGAGCACGGCGCCGCCCAGATTTGGGGCCTCGGCGAGCGACGGTGGGCCGCCGTGGTGCCCTCGGTCGCACCCCACGACCGCCGCGACGCCGAGCCACAGCGCGAGGGGAGACACGAGGCGAGGGACCACTGAGCGCATGCCCCCCAAGTATACAAGAAGCGTGCGCGGCGGGCGCGTCCGGCTGAGCGGCGCGCCCGGCTGCGGCACCGCCAAGCCCGCTTGACACTGCCAAGCCGGCTTCACAGCGCCGCCCCCGGATCGAGCGTGAGCGTGACGACGGTCGCTCGGCCGTCCGGACCGACCACGCTGAGCGTGTGGGCCCCCGCGCGGACGGGCAGGTCGGCGATGGGCGTCTCACCGACCGCGCGGCCGTCCCACGTCACCGCCCCCCACGGTCGCGCGGCGACGTTCGCGCGCACCCCCTCGCCCTTGCGAGAGAGCCGCATCGAGACGGGGGGGCCTTCACCCCCGATGATGTTGACGAGGAGAGGTGTTGCGCCGAGCGGCTCGGCGCCGGTGAGCGCGTCGCCGCTGGCGGTTCGCACACGCGCGCCCTCGGCGGAGACGCGCACGGTCGGCCCCAGAGGCGGTGAAGAGGCTGGTGGTGCGCTGACCGGGACGCTCTCCGAGGCCGCGACGGCCGCCGAGGGCGCCGCACTGCTCGGGTCAGCAACGCGGCTCGGTGGCGCTGTCGCTGGGCCTGGGGGCGGCGATACCGCGTGTGGCCTTCTGGGCGCGAGGCTCGGTGCGAGGCTCGGTGCGAGGCTCGGTGCGAGGCTCGGTGCGGCGCTCGGCACGGCGAGCGCGAAACGGACCGGCGGAGACGACGGCTCGACCGAAGCTGCGACGCTCGCGCTCGCGCTCGAGCGAACATCCGTGGGCGCCGGCGCCTCGGGGCCACGCGGTGCCCACACGAGCGCGACGAGGACGCCTGTGGCTGCGATCAAGCCCGCGGCCACCCCGACACGAGTGCGGCGCGCCCGCGCGGGGAGCGCCGCTGGGGTGACGGGCGGCGGCGCTTCGGCGACGGGCGGGGCAGCCTGGGCGGCGATGGGCTGCGCGGCGGCGACCGTGGCCTCCCACGCAGGCGCAGCGGCGCCCTCGATACGCCCGCCGACAGGCGCCCGCGCCGCGCGCTCCGGAAACTGCGCCGCCAGCCATGGCCCGAGCGCGCGGTCGCTCAACCGTACCCCCGCCTCGTCTGCAGCGCTTCGCAGCGCGGCGCCGAGCGCCTCCAAATCCTCGGGACGGTCCGCCGGGGCGCGCGCGAGCGCCTCGGACAAGAAGCGCGCGAGGGCGGGGTGCAGCCCGAGGTCTTCCGGCGCCACGAGCGGGTGCGCACTCAGCACGCGGTCGAGCGTCGCGAGCGGGCCATCATCTGCGGCGAAGCACCGCCGACCCGAGAGCGCCTCGTAGAGCACGATGCCCAGCGAGAAGGCGTCCGAGCGAGCGTCCACCGGCCGCCCTGCCGCTTGCTCTGGGCTCATGTAGCCGTACTTGCCCACGATGGCGCCCGGCGCGCGCGCCGCCTCCTCGGCGATGAGCGCGAGCCCAAAGTCAGCGAGCTTGATGTCGCCCTCGAATGAGAGCAGCACGTTCTGGGGCGAGACATCGCGGTGCACGAGCCCGAGCGAGCGACCCGCGGGGTCGAGCGCGCGGTGGGCGTAGTGGAGCGCCTGAGCGCACGCCACGCCGAGCTCGACCGCGAACGCCGCCGGCATGGGCGCGCCCCCGAGGCGGTCGAGGAGCGCCTTCAGATCGACCCCGTGCACATACTCCATCGCGAGCCAGGCGGCGCCCTCGTGCCGCCCGAAGTCGAAGACCTGCACGATGTGGCGGTGCGTCAGCAGAGCGGCGTTGCGCGCCTCGGCCTCGAAGCGCGCGAGAAAGCTCGGGTCACGCGCGAGCGCCGGGAGCGTCCGCTTCAGCGCGACCCGCTTCTCGAACCCCGCCTCACGCCGGAGCGCCGCGAGCAGCACCTCGCCCATGCCGCCCTCGGCGATCGTGCCTAGGACCTCGTAGGGCCCAATGCGCTGTCCTGCAGGCGTGTGCACGCGCTCACCGAAGTCCGTTCATTGCTCCCCTGTCAAATCTGCGTCATTTGAGCTTCAATGTCGCCCTCGATGAACTACCTGCGCGCCGCCCGAAACTGGAGCACCGTCGCGGGCCGAACGGTCGCCTACGGGGCGGTCGCGGTCACGGTGGACGCCTTCGCCGATCGACTGTACGCCGCCCGCCGTGCGTCGCAGTGGTGCATGTATCGGTGGGCCTTGAGCTGTGCAGACGCTCTCGGCATCCGGCGCACGCTGATCCACCCCGAGCGGCTCGCCCAAGCGCCGCAGTGCGTGATCGTGGTCAACCACCTGAGTTTACTCGACATTCTGGTCGTGGGCGGCTGCCTGCCTCGCGACTACCGCTGGGTCGCCAAAGAGAGCGTCTTCCGCGTGCCGATCATGGGCCACCACATGCGCATGGCGGGGCACATCCCCGTCTACCGCAGCGAGCCGCAGCTCAACCGAACGCTGCCGACGCGCATTCACGAGGCTGTTCAGCAGGGGGCGTCGATCCTCTTCTTCCCCGAGGGCACGCGCAGCCCAGACGGCCGCCTGAGGCCTTTCAAAATCGGGGCCTTCCGCACCGCCGTCGACGAGGGTCTGCCGGTCCTGCCCATCCTGCTGCGCGGCACCGAGCATCTGCACCGCAAGGGCCAGCTCGACATTTCGCTCGATACGAGCCGCGAGGTCGAGATCGAGTTCCTGCCGCTCATGCGCCCGCCGCCTCCCGAGCTGGGAGAGCCCAAGGTCCGTGCCGAGCTGCTGCGGGACGACGTCTACGGCCAGTTCTCCCGCCGGCTGGCGAGCGCATGACGACGCCCCGACACACCGTCGTCTTCTTTCAAGGCGAGGCGCGCTGGACGATCGAGGTCGCCGATGGCGACTCGCTCCTGCAAGCAGCGCACGCGAGCGAGGCGCCCGTTTACACGCTCTGTAACGGCATCGGCGCCTGCGTGCAGTGCAAGGTCCGGGTCGCCCAAGGCATGGCGAACCTTACGCCGCCGAACACGCTGGAGCGCGACCGCCTCGGCAACATCTTTCACATCACGCAGGAGCGCCTCGCTTGCCAGTCGCGCGTGCACGGCGACTGCGAGGTCGAGGCGCTGCCCGTCCGCATGCCCAAGAAACGCGGCAGCCTGCCCCCGCCGCGCGGCGGGGATACGCCGCCGCGCGGGCGCTGACACCGCGCGCGGCATCTGCCATACTCGCTGGCTCTTCGACTCACATTGGGAGCAGCGTCCGTGGCCCGAAACCTGCCGATGACCCTCACGCAGAAGATCCTCTACGCGCACGCGATCCGCCCGCCGCGCGAAGGCCTCCGCGCCGGCGACATCGTCCGCATCAAGGTCGACTGGACCATCGCGAGCGAGCTCGCGTGGAACGGCATGGACAAGACATATTCGCAGCTCGGCCGCCCCGGCCTGAGCAATCGCGACCGCTTCTACTTGGCCGTCGACCACACGGTGGACCCCGTTACGCTCGCGACCGACAAGCGCGCGCAGAAGCTCGCCGACCTCTCGCGGGACTTCGCCAAAGAGTCGGGCATTCGCTACTTCTACGATGCCAACGAGACCATCCTGCACACGCGCTTCTACCGCGACCTGATCCAGCCGGGTCAGGTGGTCTTGGGCGCGGACAGCCACACGAGCAGCCACGGCGGCATGGGTGCCTTCGCGATCGGACTCGGCGGCGCTGACATCACAGTCGCGATGGTCCTGGGCGAGTCCTGGATCGAGGTGCCCGAGGCCATCGCGGTCGAGTACCGCGGGCAGCTCGGCTTCGGCTTCGGCGGTAAGGACGTCATCCTGCGCACCCTCGGCGACCTGGGCCGCAACACCGTCGCGATGGAGCGCAGTGTGGAGTACGTCGGCGACGCCGTGCGCCAGTTCACCACGGACATGCGCTTCACCATCGCGAACATGACCGCGGAGTTCGGCGGCCTGAACGGCATCTTCGAGGCCGACGAGACGGTGGCGCACTGGCTCGCGCTGCACCGCCGCGACCAGAAGGACGAGGCGCGCTACTTCAAGGCGGACGCGGACGCCGAGTATGTCTCGCGACACGTCATCGACCTGTCGCGCATGGAGCCGCAGATCGCCAAGCCGTTCAGCCCCGACAATGTCTTCAACTTGTCGGAGCTCAAGGATATGGCGCTGCAGGGCGCGTTCATCGGCGCCTGCACGACGACCGAAGAAGAGCTCGTGCTCGGCGGCCTGCTGCTCGAGCAGATGCTCGCGGCGGGCGTTCGCCCAGTCGAGACGCGCAACCGCCTCGTCGTGCCCGGCGACATGGACATCACGGCGCGGCTGCGGGAGAGCGGCCTGCTCGATGTCTACGCCCGCGCAGGCTTCCGCGTGGGCCCCCCCGGCTGCAGCATGTGCTTGGGCGTCGCGAGCGAGCGCGCCGGCGAGGGTGAGAACTGGCTCACGAGCCAGAACCGCAACTACGAGAACCGCATGGGCAAGGGCTCACTGGCGTGGCTCGCCTCGGGCGCCGTCGTCGCCGCGTCCGCGCCGTCGCTCACCGTGACCGACCCGCGGCCCTGGCTCGACAAGATCGACCCAGCGCGCCTGCGCCAGATCCTGCGCCGCGATGTGGACGTCGCCGTGCCTGCCGTGGGCCTCGAGGAGCCCACGCCGGTCTCGGCCCCCGCCACGGGCGCCGCGAGTGGTCCGCAGAGCGCCAGCGCCGCCCCCGCAGGGCGCGTGAGCGCGCGAGTTCAGCGCTTCGGCGACCACATCGACACAGACGCCATCATCCCCGGCGAGTTCTGCCACCTCGTCGAGTTCGAGCAGCTCGGCGAGAAGGCGTTCCACCACGTGCGGCCCGGCTTCAAGGCGAGCGTGCTGGCGGGCCAGTCCGTCGTCGTGGGCGGCGAGGCTTGGGGCTCGGGCTCCAGCCGCGAGCAGGCCGTGTGGGCGCTCAAGGGCGCGGGCGTACAGGTCGTCATCGCACGCAGCTACGCCTTCATTCACAAGCGTAACCTCGTGAACGAGGCGCTCCCGTTCCTCGTGATGCGCGACGACGCCTTCTTCGAGGCCGCCGTCGACGACGCGCCGATCACGGTCGATCTGGCGAACGGCCAGTGCGAGGTCGGGGGCCGCGTGTTTCAGGCGGAGCCGCCGACGCGCATCGTGCAGGCGCTCACGACCGCGGGCGGCATCGTGCCCGCCATTCAGGCGCACGGCCCGGGCGTGTTCGAGGTGCTGACCGCCTGAGCGGTCCGGACGCTCAGCGCAGGACGAAGTCGACGCGGCGGTTCACGCTGCGGCCCGCCTCAGTGTGGTTCTTGCCGATCGGGCGTTTGGAGCCGAACCAGTCGATCGAGACGCGGTCCGCGGCGATGCCTCGCTTGACCAGGTAGTCGCGCACGACCTCGACACGGCGCTGCGAGAGCGCCTCGTTCACGTCGTCCCCCCGCTCGTTGTCGCTGTGCCCGCTCAGGTGCACTTTGCGCTCGACCGCAGCGCCCTGCAGGCGGGTCGCGAGGGCGTCGAGGATGGCGAAGTCGCGGGACTCGAGCGTGCTGCTCCCTGGCCCGAAGAAGACGCTGTCTCGCCGCTTGTGGCCCCCGGGCCGCGTGGCCGGGGCGATGGGGGCAGGCGCTTGCCGCGTGACCTTGACGCGCGGCGGCGGCGGCGGCGCCTCGATCGCTGGCGGCGGTGGCGGCGGTGATGCCTCGGTCGCAGGCGGTGGCGGCGGCGGTGGCGGCGGCGGCTCAACGTGTGGCGGCTCAACGTGCTCCGGCTCAACGTGCTCCGGCTCGACGTGCGCCGGCTCGACGTGCGCCGGCTCGACGTGCGCCTCGGTCACACCCAATGCGACGACTTCGTGCTCCGGCTCTGCGACAGCCGCGTGCTCTGGCTCGGGCGCGGGCTCCTCGACCCCTGCAGCGACCACGGCCTCTTCTTCGACCGCCGTGGCCTCTTCTTCGCTCACCGCGGCCTCTTCTTCGCCCGCCGTGGCCTCTTCTCCGCTCGCAGCGGCCTCTTCTTCGCTCACCGCGGCCTCTTCTTCGCCCGCAGGCGCCTCTTCTTCGCCCTCCGACACGTCGATCTCGCCGCCCTCCTCGTCGATCGCCGGCTCGGGCGGCGCGTAGGCCACGCCCGCGAGCAGTCGCCACGCGGGCGTCCCCGCGTCGCCGATCACGCCAAGGCCGGCGCCCAACGAGGCCTGAACGCCCCCCGCAGACAGCCATCGCCCACCGAGCAGAACCTCGAGCGGCTTCGCGGAGCGTTGCGGGTCCAAACCGTCGAGCGGCAGTGAGCCGAAGGCCTCTAGGGTCGCGCGCATGTCTCCGAACCGCGCCACGCCCGATGCTGCGTAGGTCAGCTCATGGCCGATCACGGTGCCCGAGACCTCTCGACGGTCGGACCGGAGCTTCGCGCCGGTATTCGCGCCGAACGTGAACCGCCCGAGCCCGAGCTGCGCCGCGACCATCGGCGTCGCAGTAAAGCCTTGCTCGCTGACGAGCTGCTCGACGTCGCCCGACGGCATCGTCACGGGGAGAGAGACGGCCAGCCCAAAGGCATCCGTATCGGGGTCCCCGAGCACGTGGTAGCGCGGCACGAGTCGCAGGTCGCCTAGCCCGAAGCCCTCTTTGCCGACGGCCGCGGGCGCAGTGCCCTCGACCCGGTGAATCGGGACATCCAAGCCGATCAATAGCCGGTCTCCGAGCCCCAGCGCGACGAGCGCGTCGATGGTCGTCATGTCTGATACGAGCCGCTCGACCAGCGCACCGTTGGCATCCACCGTCACGAGCGGGTCTCGCGCATGACTGACCACCACACCGGTGCTCAACCGCAGGTGCCCCGGCGTCGACGTGCCCTGCACGATGAAGCCGCTCTCCTGCGTCGGCGCGGGCGAGAAGCGCTGCAGGTTCTGCGCAGAAGCGCTGCGTCCGACGACGAGGAGCAGCACTGCGAGAGGCGCACGATAACGAGTGTTCATGGGATTTTCCTGCGGCGGAAAGAGGCGCTGACCTCGGTCATGCTGCTAGACTTCGGGCGATTGCGAAAAGTTTTTCTGGGGGTCAAGTTGAAAAGCCGATCTCGTAACCACTTGATTTCCATAGTTATCGTGCTAGTCCCCTGCGTTGCCGAGGCGCAGGCGACGCTCGTCGACGCGCTCGGCGGGCCGCTGGGTTTCGGCGCCGACACGTTGCCTCCAGAGGACGACGTATCGAGCGTCGCGATCGACCTGACGCCGGTATTCCCGAACGGCCTGCGCCTCTTCGGGGCCGACCACGCAAGCGTGTTCGTGAACAACAACGGCAACATCAGCTTCGTCGATGCCGCGCCGACGTTCGAGATCGATCCACTGCCGAGCGGTGTGGTCCCCGGCATCGCTGTGTACCAAGGCGACGTCGACACGACCGGCCCAGGCGGCGACAACACGGTCTATTGGGCGGTCGACGCCGTGAGTCGCCGCTTCGTCGCGACATGGAACGAGGTGGGCTACTACGCCTTCGGCTCAGACCGGCTGAACACGTTCCAGCTCGTGCTCCAGGCCGTCGGAAATGCCGGCGACTTCGACGCCGAGATGCGCTACGCGCGCTGCGAGTGGCTCTCGGGCGACGCGAACGACGGCATCGGTGGCCTTGGCGGCGTGCCGCCTCAGCAGGGGTTCGACGCGGGCGACTTGACGACCGCGTACGCCTCCGCCAGCTCGGGCACGCCGGACATGCTCACGCTCTGCGAGCGCACCAACGTGGGCGCACCGGGCATCTGGCGCTTCAAGGTCCGCGGCGGCGTGCCGGGCGAGTGCGGCAATGGCCGCATCGACGCCGAGGAGACGTGCGACGACGCGAACTTGACGTCGAACGACGGGTGCTCGGCCGCGTGCGTCGTCGAGCCGGACACGGACGGCGATGCGGTCTTCGACGCGTTCGACAACTGCGTGAACGTCGACAACTTCGACCAAGCGGACCTCGACGATGACGGCGCCGGAGATGTCTGCGACGGCGATGACGATGCCGACGATGTGCCGGACGCGACCGACCTGTGCCCGCGCGACGCCGATCCGGACCAACGAGACACCGACCTCGACGCAGCGGGCGACGCCTGCGACGACGACGACGACGACGACGGCTGGCTCGACTTTGAGGACGTCTGCCCGGTTGACGCAGACCCCGAGCAGCTCGACTCGGACAGCGATGGTCTGGGGGATGTCTGTGACCCGAACGACGACGAAGACGCCCTCCTCGACGAGGACGACAACTGCCCGACGGCGGAGAATCCGCGCCAGGAAGACCTGGACGCCGACGGCATCGGTGACCTGTGCGACGACGACTCCGACGGCGACGGGGTCGAGAACTTCTTCGACACATGCCTGCTCGTCCCCGACCCAGACCAAGCGGACTACGACTTCGACACCTACGGCGACCTGTGCGACGACGACGACGATAACGACGGCGTCGCCGACGCTGTCGACCTGTGCCCGACAGTGCCGGTAGCCGACAACACGGACCTTGACGCGGATGGGCTCGGCGCCCCCTGCGACCCCGACGATGACGCCGACGGGCTCCTCGACTTCGAGGACAGCTGCCCGTCGAACGCCGACCCCTTCGAGCGGGACGCAGACGAGGACGGCACGGGCGACGTCTGCGACGAGGACGACGACGACGACGGCGTGCTCGACGGCGGCGACAACTGCCCCCTGAAGTCGAACCCCGGTCAGGAGAACCTGGACAACGACGCGTTCGGCGACCGCTGCGACGACGACGACGATGGCGACGGCCTCGAGGACGGGCGGGACAATTGCCGCCTCGTCGCGAACGACGACCAAGCCGACAACGACGCCGACGGCGTCGGTGATGTCTGCGATCCGGACCGCGACGGCGACAGCGTGAACAACACGCAGGACAACTGCCCAGACGCCCCCAACGCCGACCAGATGGACTCAAACCAAGACGGCGTGGGTAACGCGTGCGCGAACGACGCCGACGGCGACGGTGTCCCAGACATTCGGGACAACTGCCCGGTCGACGTGAACTCGGACCAGAGTGACTTCGACGGCGATACGATCGGCGACCCCTGCGACCCCGACCTCGACGGCGACCGCGTGGACGACCGCTTTGACACCTGCCCTCGGCTCAACGCGCGAGACCAGGGCGATCCGGACCGCGACGGGCTGGGCAACCCCTGCGACCCGGACGACGATGCCGACGACATCGTCGACGCGAGCGATAGCTGCCCGCTGGTCGCCAACCCCGACCAAGCGGACCTCGACGGCGACCGCGTGGGGGACGTCTGCGACCTCGACCGCGACGGCGACCTGGTCGCGGACGGCTCGGACAACTGCGTGCTGCTCCCAAATCGGGACCAAGCCGATCGCGATGGCGACCGCGCCGGCAACGCCTGTGACGACGACGACGACAACGACGGCGTGCCCGACGCAGCGGATGTGTGCCCGCTGGTCGCGGACCCTCAGCAGCGTGACAGCGACGGCGACGGGCAGGGCGACGCCTGCGAGGTCGACCTGGACGGCGATGACGTGGCCGACCGCGTGGACAACTGCCCGAACGTCTCGAACGCCGACCAGACGGACACCGACGCCGACGGCCAGGGCAACGCCTGTGATCTGGACGATGACGACGATGGCCGCCCCGACCTGGTCGACTCCTGCCCGCGCACTCCGGACGCGCGGCCATTTGACCGCGACCGGGACGGCCTGGGCGATGCGTGCGACCCAGACATCGACGGCGACGGGCTCGATAACGGCGCCGACCCGAACCCGCTCGACACGGACGCCGACGATGACGGCCTCTCCGACGGTGATGAGGGCGTTGAGGACACGGACGACGATGGCCTCGTGGACGCCGCCGATTTCGACCGAGACGACGACGGGATTCCTGACGGCGTAGAGGCGGGCTTGCGCTTGCGCAGTCGCGACACGGGCGATGCCTTCGCGGCCGATGCCGACCCCGCGACGACGACTGACCCGAGCCGCGTCGACTCGGACGGTGACGGCGTGCGCGATGGGGCCGAGGACTGGAACCACAACGGCCGCCTTGACCCGGGCGAGACGGATGCCACGCGGGGCGCGCGTGCGCCCCTGCCCGACGCGGACGACGATGGCCTGCCCGACGCCGAGGAGCGCGCCTTTGGGCTCGACCCAACCGACGCCGACACCGACGACGACGGCCTGCTCGATGGCGCCGAGCCCAACGGGTTCGTCGATGGAGACGCGGATGGTCTCGTCGGGGCCGCCGACGCCGACGCCGACGATGACGGCCTGCCCGATGGTGTCGAGCTCTCGGTCCCGGTCGAGGCGCTCAACGCGGACACCGACCGCGCGCGGGGGGCATGGTTTGCGGACGCCGACCCGAGCACGCAGACAAACCCCCTGGTCGCAGATTCGGCGGACGACGTCGATCTGGACGGCGCGGCCGGTCCCCAAGACGATGGCACGGACACGGACAATGATGGCCTGTCGGACGCGCGCGAGGCCGCGCTGGGGCTGCCGATGCGTGACGCGGACGCCGACGATGACGGCGTTCTCGACGGCTCAGAGCCGATGTACCGCTTCGATGTAGACGGCGACGGGCTCATCGGCGCGCTCGACCCCGACGCGGACGGCGACGGCCTGCTCGACGGGGTGGAGCTCGGCGTCGCCCGCGCGTTCGCGGATACGCAAGTCGGCGCGGGCCACTTCGCCGCCGACGCAGACCCGCGCCACACGACGAGCGCCGTCGCCCGAGACTCCGACCACGGCGGCGTTGACGACGGGGCCGAGGACGCTGACCGCGACGGCGCCCGCGATCCGGGCGAGACCAACCCCGACGACCCGACGGACGACGGGCTCGCCCCGGGCGACAGCGACGAGGACGGGCTGCTCGACGCACAAGAGGTCGCGCTGGGGCTCCCGCCCATGGACGCCGACGCCGACGACGACGGCCTGCTCGACGGCGAAGAGCCTCGGTGGGCCGAGGACAGCGACGCGGACGGCCTCATGGACGCCCTCGACGCCGATGCCGATGCCGACGGCCTCTCAGACGGGCTCGAGGCGGGCGTTGTTGCGCCGCACCCCGACACCGCGCTGGGTGCGGTTCACTTTACGCCCGATTTGGACCCCACCACGACCTCTGATCCGACGGTGGCGGACACGGACGGCGGCGGCGCGCTCGACGGCCTCGAGGACACCAATCGGAACGGACGCCTCGATCCGGGCGAAGCGAATCCGCGAGCGCCGGAGGACGACGCGCGCCTCTTGGACTCGGATCGGGACGGCGTGAACGACGCGGACGACGCGTGCCCCATGGTCGCGGACCCGTCCCAGGCCAACCTCGATGGCGACGCCTTCGGAGACGCCTGCGACGAGGACGACGACGGCGATGGTGTCTTCGAGCCGGACGATAACTGCGCGGGGCGGGCGAATCCGGACCAGGCCGACGTGGACGAGGACCTGGTGGGCGATGCGTGCGACCCGGAGATTCGGCGGGTCGATCGCGACGGCGACGGCGTGACGGACGCCCGTGACAACTGCCCGCGCGAGGCGAACCCCGACCAGATGGACTCGGACCGCGACGGTCGCGGCGACGTCTGCGACGTGCTCGCGCCACCCGACGCGGCCCGCGACGCGAGCGCGGATGATGGGGTCGACGCCGCGCCAGACGTGGAGGTCGACGCCGCGCCAGACGTGGAGGTCGACGCCGCGCCGGACGCCGCCGACGCGGACCTTGTGCCAGATGCTGAGGCCGACGCCGATCCGACCCCGGACGCAACGCCCGAGACGAACGACGTCGGCCCCCCCGTGGCGGCGGCGGGCCGCACTTTGGTTGGGTGCCGCCAGTCATGGTCGTCGACCACGCCATGGCCGCTCCTCGCGGCCTTGACGCTGCTCGTCGCGCGGAGGCGCAGCCGATGAGCCCTCGCCTGACGCCCCGCCTGAATGTGGAGCCGATGATGCGCCCCTCTGCCAGAACTCTCGCCGCAAGCCTGTGTCTCTTCGCCGCGCTGACCGCCTGCGACGGCCCAGAGTCCGCGCCCCGCGCCGACGCTTCGGGCGGCGGTGCCGACGCATCGGGCGGCGCGACGGGCGGCGCCTTGGACGCGGGCGGGGGGGGCCGCGATGCAGCGGGCGGCGCGACCGACTCGACCCCGGGCGGGACGGACGCGACAGGCGGCGCGGATGCCACAGGCGGCGCGGATGCCACCGGCGGCGGCACAGACGCCCGCCCCGGAGGGGCGGACGCCGGTGGCGGCGCCTCGGACGCAGGGCGAGCCGAAGACAGCGGGCCACGCCCCTGCGCCGTGGATGCGGACTGCCCCGCCGAGGCGTATTGCGGTGAGGGCGGCCTGTGTGCTCCCGGGTGCAGAAGAGCGCCCGACAACTGCCGAGCGGACGCCCGCGGGCGCGCGACCGAGTGCGACGACGCGACGCGCGTCTGCGCGCCGCTCGTGGCCTGCTGCGGCGATGACGGCTCATGTCGGCAGGTGCGCCCTGAGGCGTGCGAGGGTGTCGCGCTCGAAGGGGTCTCTGACTGCGCGCGCGACCCATGCGGCGCCGCCTGTGTGGACGATGTGGCCTGCCCCGCCGAGCGCTATTGCGACCCCGTGGACGCGCGCTGCGCGCTGGGCTGTCGCCTCGGAGAGCGCGCCGCCTGCCCCGGCGACCAGAGCTGCAGCGCGGAGACGCGCGTCTGCGGCTTTCAGGCCTGCGCAGTCGATGCCGACTGCCCAGACGCGGCGCAATACTGCGACCGTCTGGGCGCGAACGCGACGCGAACCTGCCGGGTCGGGTGCCGCGACGACGCCTCCTGTGGCGCGGGCGGTCGGTGCGCGCCGGACCGCACGTGCGTCTATCTGTGCGAGTCCGACGCCGACTGTCCCGGGGACCGCTTCTGCGACACCGCGGTGGGTCGCTGTGTCCCCCTCTGTCGCTCGAACGACGACTGCGGCCTAGACGAGGTCTGTGACCCGTTCGTGCTGCGCTGCGTCCGTGGTTGCCGCGAGGACGCCTTCGAGCCAGACGACACGCCCGATGTGGCTCGGCCGGTCGAGCTGGGCGCCCCCGATGCGGATGGACTGCAGCGTGGCGCGCTCGAAGGCCAGCTCTGCGGCTTCAATCCGGATGGCGTCACGATTCGCCTCGAGCCCGCGGGGCGCCTGTTCGCCCGCGTCGACTTCGATCCCACGGCGGGATTGAACGTGCGGCGCATTGACCCCACCGCGCCCGCGGCTCAGCGCGAGGTCGTGCTCTCGTTCGACCGGTCCCCGGCGGTCCTGACGTGGCCGCCCCTGGGCACGGTCGCGGTCGGCGGCGATGTTTACTTGGGGCTGGAGCTCACGGGCATCGACGGCTCGCCGTGGCGCGTCGACGTTGCGACCGCGGTCGGCGAGCGCGCCTGCTTTGATGACGAGCGCGAGGGGCCCGACGACGCGCCGAACGGCGCGAGCCGACTCGCGCGCGACGACGAGCGCCTTCGTGGGTCGCTGTGCGCGGGCGACGCGGACTGGTTCGTCGTTCGCCTCCAGCCGGACGACGGCCTCGCCCTCAGTGCGACCGCGCTCGACGCGGCGGTCGACGTGAGAGTCGAGGGCTGGCGCGGGAGCCGAGTGGCGGGCGCCCTGCCGGAGCCAGACTTCGTCACCGGCCCTGGGCAGGACACTGCAGCCGGCCGCACGAGCGGCTTCGAGGCGCCTGCGGAGTCCGGCGCCTTTACTGCAGAGGACTGGTACCTGCGGGTGCGCCCCGCGCAAGCAGGCGCACAAATTGAGTACGCTCTGGACGTGACGCGAACGCCCGCTGCGGGTGCCTGCCTAGACGATGCCGGCACCGAGCCGAACAACGCCCCGGGCGTCGCGGTCGACCTCGATGCGCGCCCCGCGCTCGCGGGCGGCGGACGCCTGCGCCCCGATGAATGGCACGCGGTCGACGTCCAGCCGTCGCTGTGCGCGCGGGACGTCGACGTCTTCTGCTTGCTGACCGATGTGGACGACCGCATCGAGGCGCGGGTCGGGGCCGAGCGCGACAAGCGCGTGCGGTGGATCGACAACTTCGGGGACCCCCTGACGGACGCGCTCCTTTCCGCGCCGCTCGTGACCGCAGCCCCCGTCGCGCGGATCGGGCGGGCGGCGGCGGGCCGCTTCTGCGCGCTGGTTTCGGGGGACTCGGGGCCGTACGTGCTGCAGGTGCGTCGCTCTCCCGCCCCCGTCTTTGAGTGCGCCGCCGACAGCATCGAGACGGACCCCGACATGGGGCGGCGCAATGACGCCCAGGTGAGCGCCACCCCCCTGCCCTTGCCCGGCGGCGACCCGCGCCACATCGTGGTCGACGCGGGCTACTTGTGCGATGTGGGCGGCGCCGACGACGTCGACTGGTACCGCTTCGCCGCGCCGCTCGTCCCGACCCGCATGTGCCTGAGTTTGACGCAGTTCGAGAACAGCGGCGGTGACGTCGACGTCGCCCTCTACGCCACCCCCTCGCCTGTCGACCCCGAGGCCGACCCCAACGCGCCGTTCTGTGAGACCACAGCGGACTGTGTGGGCGACGACGCGGTCTGTCTCGGCGGCCTGTGCACCACGCCGACCCTCGTCGCGGAGTCGCGCCGCCCATTTGAAGCGCTTGAGCGCCTGCGCAGCGAGCCCATTTCCGGGACAGGCGAGCGCTGGTTGCGCGTGCGCCGTGGTCAGCCACCGGGCAACGGCGTGCCCTATCGACTCGAGGTGTCCCTCACGCCGGATGCGGACGGCTGTGACCCGGACTACCAAGAGCGGGACGGCGCGGGGAACAACACGGCGGACAGTGCGACGCCCCTCGGCCAGTCCGAGACGTTGGTCTGTGACGCCTGGATCTGCCGGGACGAGTGGGTCGACGGCGACCACTATCGCGTGACCGTCCCCGCGGGCGAAGACCGGACGGTGTTCTTGCGCTACGACGGCGCCAACGAGGGTCGACTCTGGGTCTACGCGCAGGGGCCGCTGCTCGACCCCGCCGACCCCTTCTCGGGCCTCGTGCGAAGCGACCTGCCGGGCGGAGACACTCAGTGCCTCAACCTGCGTGGGGGCGCGGTCGACACCGACGTGGACGTCAACGTCTTCGCCGACCGAATCGTGGGCAGCCGCGTTGACTATACGCTCGAAGTGGTCCCCACGGACCTGGTCGCGGACCCCACGGGCGCCTGCGTGACACTCGGTTCGGGCGCCCTCGACGCCTGTCCCCCGCGCGCCGCTTGGCCCGAGTTTGCGGGCTTCGGCCGCATTCAGCCGCCGGGGTGCGTCGCAACGTACGAGACGCCCTAACCTCTTCGGAGCGAGCGTCCCCCTTGGGCAAGCGGGTTAGGCGGTCGCGCCCTCAAGCCCATAAGCGAAGCGCGTGACCGGCGCGTCCCGCCGTTTCGCTGCCCCCCGACCGGGGGCCATGCTGCCGGCGGGTGCCACACCAGCGTGGGGCACGCTCCGAGGACCTGAGATGCCGCGGTGGCTCGGCGAGACTGCTTCGCCTCGGCGAGACGACGACGCCCCAGAAAAGCCGAAGGCCGGCGCCCTCGTCCGAGGGCCCGGCCTTCTCCCATCGCATCAGGCGGCGGGCCGCCCCGGGTTCACTGCACGATTTGGGTGATGAACCGGTAACCCTGAATCGGGATGCCGTTCTTGCCCTCGACCTTGAACTCGTACTTCTTCGCGGCCTCGAGCTGGAACCGCGGCAGCTGCGAGCAGTTGCCGAAGCCACCGCCGTCCGCCTGAGCGAGCTGGGTCAGCGACCCGTTCGCCTCGATGCGGAACGCCGTCAGCACCGTATCACCCGGGCAACCGCCCTGACCGTCGCCGGTCGTGATCGTGTACCGCGTCGCGTTCGCGACCGAAATCTCGAAGAGGTCGGTCGCGCCCTGAGCCGGCAAGCTACCGATGTAGGCACCCGCGCTCACCCCATTCACGGCCAGGCGGTAGGTCAGCATGTACTGCGGCAGCGCGCCGCCGTTCTTGCCGAGCACCTCAAGGTCATATGTGCCGGGGTTCAGCACGCGGGTCAGCAGCGAGCAGCGGTCCACGCCGGCGTCGTCCTCGGTGACGGTCAGCGAGCGCTGGCCGAGCAGGTTGTACGAGTAAAGGCGGATCTGCGTGTCGATGGCGACACACGAGGCGGGGTTCCCATCCGTGGTCTCCGCGACGAGCGTCGCGCGGTGGTCGACCTTGAACTTGAAGAACTCCGTGCGGTCGCGACCGAGCGACGACGAGTGGATGAACCGACCGGTGTGAATCGGGAAGTACTCCCGGACGCACGCGGCGGAGCAGCCGTCGCCATCGACGCCGTTGCCGTCGTCGCACTGCTCGAGCAGGTCGAGGCGGTTGTTGCCGCACTGGCCCTCGAGGATACAGACCGAGCTGCAGCCGTCGCCGTTCGCCACATTGCCGTCGTCGCAGTTCTCGCCGCCCTCGACACGCCCATTGCCGCACGCCGCAGGCTCGATGCGACAGGTCGCGTCGCAGCCGTCACCCGCGAGCAGGTTGCCGTCGTCGCAGGTCTCGCCGTTGTTCACGATGCCGTTGCCACACAGGACCTCGGTCTGACAGACGTTGCTGCAGCCGTCGCCGTTGACGCGGTTGCCGTCATCACACTGCTCGCCCATGTTGACCACGCGGTTGCCGCAGAGGTTCTCCAGGGCGCATACGGCGCTGCAGCCGTCGTTGTTGACCTTGTTGCCGTCGTCGCACTGCTCGCCGGGGTTGACCGCGCCGTCACCGCACCGCGCGTATTGGATGCGGATGGTGTAGCCGTTCTTGAGAGCAATGTTGTTACGACCACGGACCACCACGTCGTAGTTGCCCGGCTCAATCGGCCACTCGATGCGCGAGCATGCGCCCGGACCGTTATTATCGTCTTGCTTGACGATGCGGCCGTTGAACTTGAGGTCCATGTACGTGTCGGAGGCGCAGCCGCCGAAGCCGTTGCTGGTCTCGGCGATGATCGTGCCGGCCTCGGCGACCTGGGTCGTGAAGATGTCCGAGCCGGCCTTGTCGAACGCGCCCGGGAACGCGCCCGCCATCGTCGCGTCCACTGCGATGCGGTAGTTGACGACGTAGCTCATGAGCGGGGTCGCTGCAGGCGCGAGGACCTCGAAGCGATAGACGCCGGCGGGGACCTGAGCCGTCAGCAGCGAGCAGCCGTTCACACCGCCATCGTCGTTGCGAGCGAGCTCCGCGTTGCCGCCGTTCGCGAGCGAGAACAACGCCACAACCGTGTTGCCCGGGCATCCACCCGCGCCGTTGCTCGTCTCGATGCGTACGTTGGAAGTCGTCTCGGTCCGGAACTCGTAGACATCTTTACGTCCAGCGGGGATCGCGCCGGAAAGTCGGTCCTCACCCTTCCACACGGTGATGAGCTCCGGAGTGCAGAGCACGTCGCAGCCGTCGCCATTGACCAAGTTTGCGTCGTCGCAGGTCTCGCCCACGTTGATGCCACCGTTGCCGCAGAGCGCGCGGAGCGCACAGTTCGACTCGCAGCCATCGCCGTTGACCATGTTGCCGTCGTCACAGGCCTCGCCCGGCTCGAGCGTCCCGTTGCCGCACGTGCCCTCGGAGCGGCACAGCGACGAGCAGCCGTCGCCGCTCACGATGTTGCCGTCGTCGCACTGCTCGGCGCCTTCGCGGCGGCGGTTACCGCACTCAAGGCGGCACTGCGTGTCGCAGCCGTCGAGCGCGACCTGGTTGCCATCATCGCAGCCCTCGCCGACGTCGACGACGCGGTTGCCGCAAGCGCCTGCGGGCGCGCCAAACTGGGCGTTGAAGTGGTAAGCGGGGATCGCGGCGGCGCCGGTCACGAGGATGTCGTACGTGCCAATGTTCAGGTCGAGCTCGATGAGCGAGCAGACGCCGTTGCTGTTGTCGTTGCGTGCGACCTCGACGCGACGACCGTCCGCCTCGCGGCGGCTGAGCACGAAGCGCGTGTCACCCGGGCAAGCGCCGGCCGGGTCCGTCGAGTTCTTGCTCTCGAAACGGGCATGGCGAGGGGCCAAGAGCTTCGCGACGTAGAGGTCGCTGCCGCCGGCCGGGAGCGAGCCCAAGAAGTTACCGCCCGCGTCGATCTCGACGTCGAGTCGGTAGTTCAGGTTGTACGCCGCGATGGCGTCGCCCGTGCGGGACTCGATCTTCATGAAGTAGGTCGCGGGCGAGAGCTTCATCGACACCTGAGCGCAGAGCTCGGGGCCGCTGTCGTCGTCTCGCTTGACCTGCAGCAGGCTGGTCCCGCTCTGGCGGTAGATGAACATCGTGGTGTCGACATTGCACACGCCCGCGCCCGTGTTCGTCTGAGCGAGGAACGTGGCTGCGGCGTCCACCTTGAACTTGAACCAGTTGGAGCCACGGCGCGGCAGCGCCAGCATGCGGGTGTCCAAGGCCGCGACGATGTCGACCGACTCGACCTGGCAGGTCGCGGAGCAGCCGTCCCCGTTCTGGTCGTTGCCGTCGTCACACTGCTCACCGACGTTGATCTTCGTGTTGCCGCAGGGGAGCTCCTTCTGGCAGAGCGCCGAGCAGCCGTCGCCAGGGCGCACGTTGCCATCGTCGCAGGTCTCGCCGGCGTCCATGATCCGGTTGCCGCAGCGGGGCTCACGCACGCACGTGGCGTTGCAGCCGTCGCCATTTAGGCGGTTGCCGTCGTCACAGCCCTCCGGCGCCTGGACGCGACCGTCACCACAGACCGGGCCCGACTCGTTGCGGCAGTTCATGTCGCAGCCGTCGCCGTTCGCCCGGTTGCCGTCGTCACATTGCTCGCCCAGGTCGAGGCTCTCGTTGCCGCACGACAGCTCGGTGGTGCAGGTGGCGCTGCAGCCGTCGCCGTTGCTCACGTTACCATCGTCGCAGCCCTCACCCGGGTCGATGGTGCGGTCGCCGCACGCGCCGGTGTAGCTGATGGTGAAGACGTGCGCGGGCATCAGGTTCCCATCGAGCGGGTAGACCTTGGCCTCGTACTTGCCGGGCTCCATCGCCTGCGTGATGAGCGGGCATGGCCCGGGGCCGCTGTCGTCGTCGGTCGCGACGGTGAGCGGGAGCTGACCGGCCCTGAGCTGCTGGATCTGCATGCGGAGGTCTGCGGGGCAGCCGCCACGACCATCGGTGACGGAAGCGGACACGATGCGGCGCCGGTCGAGCGTGAACTCGTAGCGACGGAATACGCCCGCCGCGCCGGCGGCGCCTTGGAAGTCGCCACCCGCCTGCACGAGCGTGTTCTCGATACGGCACGTCGCGCTGCAGCCGTCGCCGTTGATCACGTTGCCGTCGTCGCACTCTTCGGCCGCTGCGAGGCGCCGGTCACCGCAGCCGTCTGCGCGGGAGTGAATGACCGACATCATGTAGTTGTCGACGCCGAGCACCACGTCACGCCGGTCGACGACGACCTCGTAGCGGCCGCGCATGATCTCTCGGGTGATGAACGAGCACTTGGTGTTGTTGTAGTCGTCGTTCGTGACGATCAGGCTCTTGGTATTGCCCGAGATCTTGAACAGCGTGACGCGGGTGTCGAGCGGCGCGCGGCAGGCGTTCAGACCGTCGGACGTCGCCAGCGTGAGCTGCTCCGCCTCACCAGCGACGTCGAACCAGTAGCGGTCGGCGGTCTGGCCGGGGAACGCGCCCAGGTAGTTGCCGTTCGCGTTCGCGTCGACCGTCTGCCAGATGCCGAGGTCGTAGCGGCACTGCTTCGCGCGGCCACCCTTGCCGAGCCAAGTCCGCGTGTAGGCCATGGAGCCGTTGAGCCGGTTCATCACCTGCTCGTACTCGTCGAGCCGCAGGCGCAGGCGCGCCTCGTTCGGGTCGGACGCGCATGTCTGACCGGAACCACAGATCTTGCCGACAGGCATCGCTGCTGCGGCGCTCGCCTCGCGCACAGCTTGAAGAGCGGCCTGAATCTGGTTGCGGTCCGTGGGGTAGTCGTTCGTCGCCGCGCCGGCGTTGACGTACGTGTTGAGCTCCTGCTCGATGCCGCGCAGGTCGAGCGTGAGCTGGTCCTTAATCGTCTGCCACTGCGCAGACCGCGCCGCGGGGTCGCCGACCTTGGCCAAGTCGCCGGCGGCGCACGACTTGAGGGGCGTGTCGAAGTTGCGCAGGTAGAAATACGCGTTCATGGCGCGCGTCATGAAGTCGAGGATGACGAACGAGTCGGCCTGGCTGCGGAGCTTGGCCTCCCACGTCGCGGTCTTGTAGACCTCGAGGGCGGCAACTTCGACGCGGGCCTTGACGAGGTTGTCGTCGCGGAGGTCGACGCCGGGTCGGGCGCGGATGGCGGCCTCTGCGCGGCTCAGGTTCCGGTGCGTTGCGCGGGCGAGTGACCACAGGTGGTCACCGAACTGTACGCCGCGGGACTGCGCTTGGTACAGGCGGGTCATGATGGCGTCGAGGGCCTGCATGCTGACGCCGCGCTGGTCGTTGCGCTCACCCCAGAGCAGCCGGTCGATGTAGAACTGCAGGTCCGCGAGAGGCGCCAGCTGCAGCGGCGTGTAGCGACCCGAGGCGATGTAGCCCTGCGCGACGGTCTGCGTCCACGGCAGGATGACGGACCAGGTCGCCTCGAGCACGGCGAAGTCAACGATGCGCTTCGAAGCAGAGTCCTGGTCGTGCACCCGCAGCGTGAGCTGCTGCCGTGCGTTGGCTTCACGGAACTGGTGGGTGACCGTGGAGAACCGGATGTCGTTGTATTCGGCGGTGCCGTTGCTGTCGAAGTCCCACTCATAAGACGTGATCGGCTCATTGGCGAGCGGGGCGATCGCGGTCACGGAGAAGGTCATCGGCAGCGTCTCGTAGACGATCTCGGGCTTCGTGAAGCTCGTGATGACCGGCGCGACGTCGCGGGCGTCGATGCGGAAGCGGGCGACCGTCTGGCTGTCGACGTCCGTGCATGTGAGCGTTGCGTCGTAAATCGCGGGTTGGGCGTAGCTGTGCGTCGCGCGCACGCCGTTCGTGTTCGGGGTGCCGTCGCCCCAGTTCCAGATGTAGCCGGTGATGGGCTCAGCCGCCGCGCCCGCGCGGCTCTGGCTCGCGTCCGTGTTGAAGTCGTTCTCGGCGAAGACGATGTACGGACCGCCGGGGTTACAGATGGGGCCGACGTCATCGACTGTGATGCGGAAAGCGGTCGACCCCGTAGCGCCGACCGTATCCGTCACGGTCAGGCGGCCGTCGACGGTGCGCTCGACGTTCGTGTTGAAGGCGGTGGTCTTGCCAACGGAGTCGGTGCTCCCGTTGCCGTCGAAGTCCCAGGCGTAGGTGACGATGCGATCACGCGTCTCTGGCGCCTGCGAGTCGCCGCCGTCGACCGTGAGCGGGGTGCCCTGAGGCACCCGGTACGCGTTCGCGCGCTCCGGATCCGTGGACGGGTGGCCCTGCGGGATCGGCACAGCGATCGGCGATGCGTTGATGTCGAACCGGCGCAGGATCGGGCGGGTCTGCCCCGCGCAGTCGCGCACGCTCAGGTTGAGCGCGTAGCTGCCGGCTGCGTTGATCGGGGTGTTATTCGCGAAGTTGTTCGCGGCACCGCCGTTGCGCGTCAGGGTTGCCGTGACGCTCGGGGCGCACACGGCGTTGCCCGTCACCGACCAGTTCACCGCTGGGAACGGTGCCGAGAGAGAGCCCTCGGCGGGCGCCGTGAGGGTCACAGGGACCATCTCGGCGAGGCGGTAGGACCGAGAGACCTCGGCGACGTTGCCACAGTCGTCGACCGCGCGCGTCACGAGGGTGCGCTCGCACGTCGAGGACGTGGTGCTCTGGCTCAGGTCGGGCGCGCCGTCGAAGTTATCGACCACGTCCACCGTCGGGCGGGGCACGCCCGTCGGCTGGTAGCACGTGTTCGCGACCAGCTGATTGCCGACCGTGAGCACTGGCGCCGTGCGGTCAAAGGTGACGCGGCCACCGGAGTCGATGGTAGACGAGCCGCCGGCGTTGTTCGCGAGGCGGACGATGACGTTGTGCTGGCCTTCGGGGATGGTCGCGGGGTTCACGGAGATCGTGATCGTCGTCGCGGTGCCGTTCGCGGGGACCGCGATGTTCTGCGTCGCGACGTCGCGGCCGGCGACGTTCACCGTGGCGGTCACCGGGCGACCGCCTGGGTCACGCACGCTGAAGCGGACGTCGAAGCTCGCCGGGCCGATGCAGGCGGCGTTCGCGACGAGCGGCGCGAGCATCTCGCCGAGCGGCGGGGGCGCCCGCTGAATGCGGATGTCGGCCTCGTCGACGCCGGAGCAGGTGTTGCGCATGTCGCACACCTTGAGGCGCACCGTCTGCGTGGTGTTTGGCCGCCAGAGCGGTGAGATGAAGTTGTCGACGAGGTTGCCCTGGGGCTCGGCGGGCGTGTCCTCGGTGCCGAAGCGACCGTCACCGTCGATGTCCCACTTGTAGACGGTCAGGGCATCGCACGGCTCATCGGGGTCGTACGATGAGCGCCCGTCGAGACGGATGGGGGCGTAGCTCGCACCGACTGGTCCAGTATTGTAAGGGCCACCCGCACTGGCGACGGGAGGCAGGTTTTGCGGGTTGATGACGACGTCTACGGACGCGGTCGCCGTGCGACCGGAGACGTCCGTGACCTGGACGCGAGGGCGCATCGTGACGTTACCGGCGCCGTCGGGGAGCGCGAACGCCGACTGTGTGGTGCGCGAGCCCGTGGCGTCATCGAATTGACCATCGTTGTCGAGGTCCCAGCGGTAGCTCAGGAGGTCGAAGCCCTGGCCTGCAGGTCCGTCCGTGGTCGACGCGGTGGCGTCGAGCAGGAGCTGCGCTTGGCAGTTGGTGCGGTTCGGCACAGCGGCCGCGACCGCGCTGGGGCCGTTCACGATGAGCAGCGGGACGACCGAGTCCGAGGTGAGACCGTAGCGGTCCGTCGCCCGCAGTCGGACTTGGTAGCGGCCGACGGTCTGAAGGCCGAGGGCCGTGAGCTGCGCGACCGGCACGTCGAAGGCGTCCGTGTTGACCTTGTCGAACTCGAAGGTGCCGTCGTTCTTGAGGTCCCACTGGTAGCGGACGATGCGGTCGCCACAGCTCTCGTTCGGGTCGATGGAGCCGGCCGCGCTCAGGCGCAGGATTTCGTTGCGGGCGAGCGCGTACGGCCCCAAGACCACGCCGTTCGGGTCGCGGAAGCCGCCGGCGTTCGCCTGTGGCGCCAAGTTGCCGAGCTCGATGGTCACGTTCTGCTGCGTGACCGCCGTGCGACCCTGAGAGTCAGTGACCTGCAGGCGCAGGGTGCGGGGCGTACCGAAGCCGAACTGGTCGAAGGGCACCTGGACAACGGGGCCAGTCGCATCGTTGAACTGACCGTTGTTATCGAGGTCCCAGTTCCACGCGACGATGTCGATGGCGGGGTGAGGGTGGCTCGAGGCCCGCGCGTCGAGGACCGTCCGGCCCGGGCACTCGAGCGCGCTGGGCGTTGCGTCGAACCGCGCCACCGGGTCGGAGGGGTGGACGATGATGACCGAGTCGTCCGTGTTCTTGAGGCCGGTGCTGTCCTCGACCTGGATGCGCAGGGGGAACCGGCCGACGCGGCTGACACCGAAGGCGGTGAGCTGATTGACGTCGACGACCGTGGTCGCCTCGACGACGTCTGAGTTGAGGTCCTCGCGGGCGATGTCGGCCTGGAAGCCGGCGGCTTCGTTGTAGTTGAGGTCCCAGCGGTACCAACGGACGTAGTCGCCGAACTCCTGCTGGTCGGGGTCAAACGACGCCGCGCCGTTGAGGGTGACACCCTGGCCGAGCAGGATGTTGTAGCCCGTCTCGGGCAGGTCGGACGGGTCGGCGTCCGCCGTGGGAGGCGTGGGCGGCATCGAGATGCGGATCTGGAGGCGCGCGACGGACAGGCGGTTCTGGTTGTCGCGGACGCGAATGCGGACGAAGAACTCCGGCAGCGGCTCGCCTTCGACCGGGACCGCCGCGATGACCTTGCGCCACGTGGCCATGTCGGTGTTCGCGGTCTCGTAGGAGCCGTCGTCGTCCAAGTCCCAGTCGTACCGAGTGATGCGCAGCGTCTCGATGGGCGAGTAGGAGGCGCGGCCGTCGAGCGTCGCGACGATTGTATTGGTGCGCAGGTTGATGGGCGCGGGGCTCGGGGTCTGCTGGAAAAGCGCGACGGGCTGCGCGTCGTAGATGACGATCTTGGTGGTTGACGTTGCCCGATTGCCCGCTTTGTCTGTTACGCGCAGGGTCACGGTGTTCGCGGGCAGGTTCGTGTCGCGGTTGGCCGGCCACTGCAGGCGCTGGGAGATCAGGTCCCACGGCAGTGTAGGCGTAGCGCCCGTCACGTCGATGCCGATGTCGTTGAAGAGGCCGTTGCCGTTGACGTCCCACTCGTAGCTGACGATGGCGTCACCGCAGCCCGCGTTCGGGTCGAGCGAGGCCGATCCGTCGAGCGTGACGTCGTCGCCGCTGAGGACCGTGTAGAGCGGGCTCGCGATGCGGGCGAGGGGCGCGACGTTGCCGAGGCTCGCGTTGATGTTGAGCGCGGCGGTCGCAGTGCGGCCGGCGTCGTCCGTAATGCGCAGGTTGGCGACGTAGTTGCCCAGCTCAGGGTAGGCGTACGTGTAGAACGAGCCGAAGCCCTCGTAACCCACGCGACCGTCGACGTCCCACTCGTAGCGGGTGATCGCTCGGCGGACGTTGGGGTGGTAGCTGCGGGTGGCGTCGAAGAGCACCGGCACGTTGCAGGTCGTCGGGTTCGGAGCGGCCGTGAACTGCGCGACGGGCTGCGTGTCATAGATGGTGAGCGTGGTCTGGGCGATCGCGCTTAGGCCCGCCGCGTCTGTCACGCGGAACTTGATGGTATTGGCCACGCCGCGGGGCAGACCCGCGATGATGCCGCCCCACTGAACGAGCGAGCTGGCCGTGGCGCCCGCGACGTCGTTGTAGTTGCCGTCGTTGTTCAGGTCCCAGCCGACCGTGATCGTGTCGCCGCAGCCCGCGTTCGAGTCGCTCGCATCGCCCGCGAGCTGCAGGTTACTGCCGGTCTCGATGACATACGGGTTGCCCGCGAAGGCCGCCGGGGCGGTGTTGGCGACCGGGTTGACGACGACCTGCACGGTCGCGGTTTTGTCGACGCCGATGCTGTCGACCAGCCGCAGCGTGGCCGTGAAGGTGCCGGGCCGCATGTACTTGGCGGCGTAGTACTCGTAGAAGATCGGGTCGCTGCGGCGGGTCACGAAGCCCTGAGCCGCGGTGGGGTTGAAGTCGCGCGAGCCGTTGACGAGCGGGTTCGTGTTCCACCACAGGCCGTCGCTGGCGTCCATGTCCCACTGAATGGTGTTGATGGTCGCGTTCGTATTGGGGTGGAACGACTCGTCGTGGACGAGGTTGACCTCGCCGTTGTTACCGCCGGCGCAGCCCGCGTTGATGACGGCTTGCGAGACCCGCGCGATGGCGACGGGCTTGGGGTTGAAGAGCACGGGGGTGAGGACGAGCGCGCCCATGGCGGAGCCCATCGAGCCCGATCCCCAGTGGCACGTGACCGAGGTCGTGTCGCAGTAGTCGTCCCAGATGTTGCCGAAGCCGGCGTAGCCCGAGAGGCCGTCGGCGTCGCTCATGTCACGCATCATGGCGCGGATGTAATAGGTGCTGAACTCGCGGTTCCAGTCGCGCCCGCCGATCGTCGGGGGCGTGGGTGACGCCGTGCGGTAGGCCTTCTGGTGGGAGTAGATGCCGTAGGTGTTGCCGCAGCGCGGCTGCGAGTAGACGCCGTCTGCATCACCGCACAGGTAGTCGCCGTAAGCCCACAAGCCGTCCAGCCAGTGGGTGCCTGTCACGCGGCGCTGGCCCCACCACGTCGCGGTGAACGACAGGTAGTTCTCATAGGTCTGGCGAAGCTGCGAGGCCGTGTACTTGGAGTAGCCCGGGTAGATGACGACGTTGTCACCCGGCGTGAGCTGGTGCATGCCGACGAAGCGGGAGCCG
>Ga0114968_10000223_pt1 | contig 42010 bp, 34 predicted proteins | sample M_130807_EF_Meta_FD_87020 | JGI IMG/M metagenome (GOLD analysis project Ga0114968, IMG submission 87020) | Freshwater microbial communities from Lake Montjoie, Canada to study carbon cycling - M_130807_EF_MetaG | ecosystem: Environmental > Aquatic > Freshwater > Lake | place: Lake Montjoie... | reverse complement strand
TGTAAAACACGGCATTGTAGGAAAAATCGGTCATGGACAACTTGATCGGCGCCGCCGTCCCCACATTGACGTAGCAGTCGCGGGCCACCATCGCACTGCCTCCCATATACACATTGCCCCCGACCCCGACCCCGCCCTTGACCGTCAACGCTGCGCGCGTGACCCCGTAAGCCTCGGCCGTGCTGTAAAACACGGCGTTATAAGAAAAGTCGGTCATGGACAACTTGATCGGCGCCGCGGTCCCCACATTGACGTAGCAGTCGCGACCCACCATGGCACTCCCCCCCATATACACATTGCCGCCCACCCCCGCCCCCCCTTTGACCGTCAAGGCCGCCCCCGTCACCCCGTAAGCCTCGCTCGTGCTGTAAAACACGGCATTATAGGAAAAATCGGTCATGGACAACTTGATCGGCGCCGCCGTCCCCACATTGACGTAGCAGTCGCGGCCCACCATGGCACTGCCGCCCATATACACATTCCCGGCCACACCACTCCCCCCCTTGACCGTCAAGGCCGCCCCCGTCACCCCGTAAGCCTCGGTCGTGCTGTAGAAGACGGCGTTGTACGAAAAATCGGTCATGGACAACTTGATCGGCGCCCCCGACGCCCCGCTCACGTAACAGTCGCGTCCTACCAAGACATTCCCGCCTACCCGGACTTGCCCCGCGATGCCCACGCCCCCGAGCAATTGGAGGGCCCCCGACGCCGTACTAACCGCATCGGCCGTCGATTGCAGCACCACCGTGCTGCCCACGTAGAGATTCCCCCCGATCCCGACCCCCCCGTTCACGACCAAGGCCCCCGACCCCGTACCCGTCGCCGCCGGAAAACGTTGACTGATGACCACCGCCCCCGCACCGCCCCCGCCCCCACTCACCGTCAAATTACCGTTGATCGACACGTCGGTGAAAATCGTTTGCACCCCGCCCACCGCATTGACTCCAGTCGACAAGATCAAACTGCTGACATCAATGACCCCGCAATTGGTAAGCGCATAACTCGCATCCAAGGTCGCCGACAGATTCATGATGGCCAGACTGCGCGACACCCCCGGAGCCATCGACATGGTACTGGTTTGCAGTTTGACGGTGGCCGGATACAGCGGGGCCTGAAACAGCAGTCCATCCCCGTAACTCGACGAGACCATCTTCCCATTGGTATGCGTGTACCCGTAGTAAATGCCGCTTTCAAACCCCGCAACATAACTGAGGTCCAAGATGGTCGTGTTGTTGGTCAGCGCCCGGGAAGAGCAATCCACAATCAATGCACTGGATTGTATATGAATCACGTCGTTGGCGTTGCCTAATATAATCACATTGTTGGTATTGGGCAGCGGCACATTTTGCGAGGTCAAACTGAACGTTTGGTTGCTGGCCACCGTGGAAAAGTTGCCGAAATTCACTTGACTGTTGGTCCCGCTCGCCACGGTCAACGACCCGGCAATCGCCGTATTTTTTCCCACGACCAACGCATCGTCAATGTGCACGCTGCCCGAGACAAAGGCACTGCCGCACACGTCCAATACCGAATAATTCGAACGGTTGAACAGCGTGGGCAGATGGCAATAGAAGATCTTGGTTTCTCCCGGAATCGCCGGAACAACATTCATCTGCGCATCTTTGTATGCCGCACTGTAACTCACATCCACGCGGGTAATCAAAAAATCATTGGGCGAGGTGGTGCAGATGGACATCATGTTGTTGCCCGCCCCCAGAAGCAAATTACTCACCCCCGAATGGTTCAAATCGTACCGGGGGATCAACCACGTGTACCCGCCGTCGTACGTGGCATAAATCACGCCGTTACCCAGATAGTTGGTACCAATGACCACGGCATGCGAGGCATCGTAAATCGTGACATCCGTAAAGTTGCTACCGATGAAATTCATTGATACATCCGTAAACGTCGTCCCTCCATCTCGCGAGACCGTAATGATGCCGTTACCGACAAAGAGTGAAAAATAGGGGTCCGGCAGGTTGTTCCAATAGTTGCCCACCAAATTCGTCACATACTGGTACGTTTTGTACGTTTTCATCGCATTGTAGGTGAACAACCCCACGTTCCACTGTTTGGCAGGCGTATTCGCCACGGTCGCCGTGACCGGATTGATCATGTATTTGAAAATACCCGCCTGGCCCGCCACAAACACATAACTGGTGTCGTACCCGTCCATCGCACGAATCACCGACAAGGGAGTACGAAACACCGTGGGATAAATATACTGTTCGCCGACCCCCAACAACCCGTACCCACTGGGAATATACGTATTGATATTGGACAGACTGGAGATCCCAGCATACGCCAGGGAAGCCGACCCGTCGTACGTATAACAGATCATGTTGCTGCTCTTGGAAAACGAAAACACGCGGAACGTGCCGACCCCCAACGAAAATTTATTGATCAGCAGGGGGTACCAGTTGTGGTTGCCGTCAATCGAGACAAAGACAAAGCCGCCGCCATTAAACGGCAAAAACGAATACGTTTCGTCATAAACATAGGCCGTTTTCGCACTGTAACCATACATACTGATTTCCCCCGAAATGCCCACAAATTTCCAGCTGCTTCCCCCGTTGTTCGAATACAGGTTGACATGATTATAGGACAATTCTGCCACATTGGTATAGGGATTACCGACGGCCATGACAACCGACGGATTACGCTCAGAGACCGTCATGCTCATGATGTGAAACGACACGTCTTGTATTTGATGAATTTCGCCGTGACTGAGGCAGGTGGGGGCATTCACATTGAATCCGTATATTTCGGTCTTGGGACGGTAGGTATTGACCCCGACCGTGGACTGCAAATACGCAGGATTGGTCCCCGAGACCACCATCACCGACGGCGTCCAGTTCAGGCAGGTATCCGTCGTGACCCCCAGGGCGGCCATCGACCGGTCGTCGCTGTCGACATACGTCCCTCCCATGAGCCGCATCCCGCGGTAATTCGCGTTCACCACATTGACCCCGTGCCCCCCCGAGGTGGTTTCCGCCATCATGGTCAGGGCATTGATTTCCGGGTAGTCTGCGGGTTCCACCTCATAGGATGAGTATAGGAAAGGCCGTACGGGGGCATCGCCCGCGGTATACGACGCAATGTTTTCTTGCCAGGCTGTGTTTCCCGACGCATCCCCCAAAATCATTCGGGACGGGATGCTCACATTTTCGGGGGCATTGATGGACATGTACCCCCCTTTTTTATAAATAATGGACGCGTCCCCGTAACCATTCGCCCCCGCATTGTTGACAAAATCAACCTGTTTATACACAAAATCCGTCGTTTGGTTGATATAGGAATTCAACGTAGTTTCACTAAACAAATTCATCGAACATTGATTCGCATCGGTATAGACCACGACCCCCTGCATGTTGCGGTTGGACGACAAGACACTCTGGGTCGTTGTGCCCGTGGAATAGACATTCAAGGCAGAAATAAGGCCCGAAATGTTGGAAGCATCGCTGTAAACATCCAAGGTCGCTCCGGGTAACCAGCCATCGTAAATGGGCACATTGATCCCCAGGTTATTGTTCTTGGTATTGCACGTAATCAACCCCACGTCGTTCGCAATGGTTTTCCCGCCAAATACCAGCGCATCGTGACCAATGTAGAGGTTGCCACCAATGACAATGTCCGTTTTAAAGACAAACGATTGATTAATGATGATTTCTCCTTTGACCGTGAACGAATTCCATACCGTCAAGTTACCATACACATCCATGTCCCCGTCCACCGCACTGTACCCCGCCACGTATAAATTGCTGTTGATGTGCCCGTTTTGATTGACCAAAATGTTGCCGCTGATGTTGACGTCTTCCGTCACATTTAAAATACCGTTCAACCCCAAGTACCCGTTGATGTCTTGACGCAAGGTCAAATTACCGACTACTAAATTGGGCACCGAAACATTGTTATTATTATCTTGGTTCAAGGTACCACCGTATTTTCTCCATGATTGGTTGCTCATGAATACAGGTGTGTCAATAAATATAATCTATCGCTCGAAACAAATCTTATCGATCTTATCGATTTTATAATAATAAACCGATAAGATAAAAACCCGTTATCCCCTACGCTTCTGCTTCATGGTTTTACGGCGATTCCCGCGCTTCAGGGTGCCTTGTAAAAACCGACGAATGTTGGGGACATCGTCCAGAATCTTGTCCAAGATGGGGCGGTAAAAATGCCGGAATTCGCCGCGCCGACGTTTCATTTCGGCCACGGTCATCCATTGCATTTCAATCTTTTCGAAAATGCACGTCTTTTTCAAATAGGTGTGGTTCAGGCGTTGATACACAAAGGCGTGGTTCTTGTTGTAAAAATCGACCATCGCGGGGTCATAATCATGGCGAAAGATGTGTATATGATACGTGTCGTGGGACAGGCGGTAGACGCCCCCGTTCCGCTTCACCATGGCCCGCACGTCGTCGGCTTCCCCCCAAAATCCCGTCGTTTCTTCTGCCGCTTCCCGCAGTCCGGCTTCGTACAGATCTTCGCCGGATTTCACTCCCCCGCCAAAATCACTAAACCCAGGCGCACTGTCATCGTCCGTCTCGCGACCAAATAAAAAATACAATTGGTTTTTATATATGGCTACGGGCAAAAACGCCGAAGCGACCATGTTTATAAAATTTATACGTATATTCACTTATACTACTAGTAGGTTTTTCTCACAAACAAGGATTTGGTACGTCCGTTACTAAAGCCAAACACCGACTTCTTTGCATACCCTCGCCCTTCCGGCTTTTCGCATCGCATGCTATTCATGGTGACCGGCGCGCGACACATTGGACACGCCGCTTCTCCTCCCATCGAGCAGTGGATCAACCGGGTAATACAGTCTTTGCAAAACACGTGGGCACACGCCGTTGTACAGGGATACTCGATGTCGTCGAGACAAATAGGACACTCCGTCCCCTCCTGAACCCCAGCAGTATGGTAGGTCACTTCGGGAACTACGGAGGCGTCGCCAGACTCTGTCTCCAACACCGGTCTAAATTGTTGATAGAATTGTACTACTTTGGGATTGACCCGAATGCGATGCGGATGAAACGCTTTTAAATACACGCCTTCCAACGATCTCACGCGGGACAACGCCACATAAATTTGGTGCTCGGCAAAGACGGTGGCCCCCAAATTCATCTCACAGACGTCGAGAGAGGCTCCTTGCATTTTATGGATGCTGCTGGCGTACGAGAGCGCCAGGGGGAGTTGGGACACACAAATCGTGGGATATTCGCTGTTTTGCCACGTATACCGCATAATCGCCTTTTCCACCCCGTTATAAAACCGCACCAACGGCGTTCTATCGTGGGCATTTTCCAGGGTCCCCACAAAATCGGTGATGATTCCCATGGATCCGTTGGCAATACCGTTTTCCACATCTAAATTGACCAAACACATGACCGGTGTTCCCACTTTCAACCGGATTTCTTCGTCAGGCGGCACACTCCCCACCAAATTTTGCGATTCATATTCAATCTCTTGAACGGTCATGTGCTGACATTTTTCCAATACATCCGGATCAATGGGGTCCCCCGTATCTACGTACCGATTCGCCCGGGTTTGAATAAACACCTTGAACGCGCGCTCTTCAGCTTCCAGCTGTTTATACTGGTAGGCATTTACCAGGTTAACCTGGTGTTTCGTCGGGAAAATCTTCATGGGCAAGATCCCACCGTGTTCCGCGGGATCATACGCCTTGTCGACGCGCTGCATCAGGGCCTCGCGGCTGCTCTCGCTCAATTCGCCGCGGCGTACCTCGTTCAAGATGGATTTGTAGAGGGCATCCTTTTGACGGAAAATCGTGACCAACTCCACATGATTTTCTATAGGAAACACCTTGTACCAGGCCGGCGATTCAAAACAAAAGGCGGACGAATCGGGATCGTACGGGTCGCCCACGGGCGGCAATTGGTAGAAATCGCCCAAACACACCACCTGAATACCGCCAAACGGGCGACTGTTCCCCCGGACGGTACGCGCAATCTTTTCCAGGGCATTGAAAATCTTCTTGGACAACATGCTCACCTCGTCAATAATGAGCACCCGCGTCCGCTTCCATTCGCGAACCACCCGGGGATTCTTAAAGACCTGCGTGAGGATGTCGTCCACGCTGCCCTTGGCCAACCGAATGCCCGACCAAGAATGGATGGTTTTCACCACAATCGGTTTGCCCGACATGCGAATGTTGTTGGCCAGCAAAATGGACGAACAGCCGGTGGTAGAGGTGACTTGATAGATTGTTTGGGTGGCGTGTAAATGTTGCACCATGTGTTCTATAAGAAAACTCTTGCCGGACCCCCCCGGACCACTGATCATGACATTTTCTCCCCGTTTAAATTTCTGCAGCCCGTATTGCTGTTCTTTTGACAACATGATCAAACAATTCTTAACAGTATATCTTGTTGGGTTAACTTTATATGTTATCGCCGCATGTTACGGTAACATATAATCAATTTTACCTCGCAATTATTCGCATTCGATTTCCAAACAAAAGCTAAAATCCATGCCGTTCAAATTGACGGGCGTGCCCCATTCGGTCACCAGTTGGACATTCATCCGTTGGATATCTATCTTACCAGAATAGGTACGTTTGTCACTGACCACAAAGCCATTGTATTCGTTTCCGTGCAGAACCGTGCCAAACGGGTAAATCGCCGGATCCACACAAATCCGGGCCAATATCTTCTTATTCATCACATACTGGTTCATGGGAGACAAGAACGAATTGGGAAAGGAATTGTTGAATTCATCCACGACCAAGAAGAGGTACCGCACGGTATGCATATTCACCATGGAAGGCGCCTTTGCCGCCGAACCTGCCACCAAGGTCGTCGTATCGCGGAACCCCAGAAGCCACCCCATCTTGGAACGTAAATGGTATTTGTCTAAATTGCCACATATGTCGGTATTGAAATTGAGCATGTAGCTGTTGGCGTCGGTTCTGGCCATCGTAAGATATTGATTCGTAGATGTCGCCGAAAACGCACTGTTGGCCGTATGAATCGCCGTCGTCAGGTCGCTGACCGAATTGTATTGACCATCCGGGACAATGACCATGGACCCCGCGGTCGACCCGTTTTTAAAGTATTGGAAATAACTGTTGCCCAACGCCGCCGAAACATTGTAAAAACTCATGGGTATTTCCACCGAGCGCACCCGCACGCTCTTGACGTCGTTTATTTTTTCGGGCAAGGTCAGGACATAACTCTCAATGCCGTTGAAATTGTGCTTGGGGTAAATATAATCATCACTAAACCGGGTGTCCACATTGATCAACTTTTGTTTGGTCGGTTTCACGACTTGAGACATCACCATGTTGCTTCCATGCTGCGTAACTTTGGGTTCCAAGAACGCCAAAGTGGGATCGGCAAAAAATTGCGACATGTCACTTCACTTGTATATATTTTATACTATACTAGACATTGGTACGTTGAACGGTAGTTTCCTCCATGCTGGGCCCCGCAGTCGGCCCCTTACTCGGGCCCGCAGTCGGCCCCGCAGTGGGCGTCTTACTCGGCCCCGCACTGGGCGTGGTCGCAATCGCGCCGTTGATGTTGCTATACACCTGACTGGCATACCCCCCGTTGGGCCCCGTCACGATTTGTTCCGTGGTCGTGGCCCCGTTGGGCTCCGTGATTTGGTTGATGATGGTGTATTGGTCACCGTCCACTCCCGGCAACAACGGAATACCTTGATTCCCGACCCCGCCAATGGTCCCCGTACTACCACTACCTGTACCCGCACTGCTTCCGGTGGCCCCTTCTTGGTACGTGTATTTGGAAGCGAAGGCCGCCACCGCCACAATGACCCCCAACAGTCCCAGCAGCCACCATATCTTGGTCTTGGCAAACATTTTCATTTTCAATTTCATGTATAAGAAATAAACGTAGAAACCCCTATAGTATATCCTTGTAAATTGTTGTACCAAGAAACCCACCCCCCACACCTTTATTTGGCTCCGCTACACGACCCACACGGCCGCTTGGATGGGGCGGCCCGTTCCAGCATGGATGAGCCACTGAATATGTTGGGTCCCCCCCGGTTCGGCCTGACCACAGCCACCCCACGGTCCACAGTGACTAAACTCGCCGCATGGGGTGCCCGTCTTGGTACCACATCGTAAGGACCACCGCCCGCATGAATCACCATACTCATTTTCATCATATCGTATACAAAATATCGTATACAAAATATAAATAGATTCTTGGTACTAATCATAAATTTACCAAGAATTAAAACGTACCAAGAATTATATGACCACCACCATTGAAGACGATATCATCCGCATCGTTCAACATCCCGGGCAAGGATTCTTCTCCTGTTGCACCGTGCAGTTGCAACGTATATTGTTTTTTTACAACACGTACCATCGGTACCCCCGCCACGTGGATTCCACCCAGCAGTTTCTATGGTACAAAACCCCCGAGGATTGGGAACGCGACATCAAACCGATCTATTTCGATACGCCACCCTCCCTATGTAGTGATCTGCTCGAGCCCCGGATCACCGTGACCGACCAAGAAGGAGAAGAACAATACACGAATTATCAGTATGTGAATCACCACGCCCTCGCCCCCATCTTGCGCAGGTATTTTACCTTGGCCCCCGACATAAAGGCCCTATCTTGCCATCTCCAAGACAAGTACACCTTGCGCCCCCCGGAAACCTGTGTCTTGTTTTATCGAGGGAACGACAAGGCCTTGGAAATCAAACTCCCCGAATACGATGTGTATGTGACCGCCGCCCAAGAGGTGTTGTCGGCGAACCCCGCCCTACGCTTTTGGATCCAGAGCGACGAGACCGAATTCTTGGAACACATGGTCGCCACCTTCCCCGACAATCACGTCGTGTTCTGGCAAGACATCCGGCACATCCCCAAGACATTGACCACCGTGGACCGGGTATACCGCCACATCAACAGCGAGATGTCCCAACGTTACCTGGCCATCACGCATCTCATGTCCCAGTGTAAGTATGTGATATGCAACAGCGGCAACTGCTCACTGTGGATTGCCTTGTTTCGAGGACACAGCGACGGTATACTGCAAATGTAATGGACAAGCCCCCCACACTCATTTGAGAGATTCATTTGACCCGTTGAAATACTTTCCACTTGTCCGCCTCGTATATTTCGGCGTACCCGCGCCCGACCAACCGGTCTTGGGCTTCTTGGGTCGTCTCCCAGTCGGTATCGTCAAACACCCAGATGCCCCCCACTTTGACTTTATGCGCGTACAAATCCACCTCTAAACAGCTAATCATGGCCGAATGGTTCGAATCTTGGTGCAAGAAATCAATGCTGTCATCGTCGAATTTTGCGGCGGCTTCCGCGCTGCTCATGCGCCACAACTCCACATGACGGCAACCGTACGATTGCATCAATTCTTGGGTATAGCGGTACATGTGGTCATGGTCGATCTTGGCCCACCAGGCATCATCCTCTGCGTCATTTTCCCCGTCCAGCGAGGCCGCCACGGCCCACGGGTCAATACCAATGACCCGGGCCGACGTGCCTTTGGCCAACGCCAGGAGACTTTTCCCCCCAAACACGCCCAGTTCCACCACGCAACCAGGATCCAAGTATGCCAGATATTCTTGCATTTTCAACGCTTTTTCGCGCGTGCACCAGCCTTCAATGTTGTCCCAAGAATCAAAGATGTTCATGTTGGTATATTATTTATTAAGAATAATATAATACGTTTACAAAAATAAATATAACAGTATCCAACACTACTACTGTATTACAGTACAGTATAACATGTCCACCACCCCTACCGCCCCCACCTATCCCGTTTTACGTCCGTCCCACGTGGCCGGGTTTTTTTCATGTTGCACCATCCTCTTGGAACACATACTCGATTACTACAATGAACACCACGTTCCCCCCGCCCAACTGGACACTGCCGGGATGTTTTCTTGGTACAAAACCCCCCAAGAATACCATACCCACCAAGACATCCGCCCCCACTATTTTCACCCGACCCCCTACACCAAGAATACCCCCGATATTTCTTACTGTGGCCCGGTGCGGTCCACCCACAAACAGGTCGAACAACAGTTTGTGAATTATCAGTATGTGAATTACCAAGATCTTCGCCCGTTCATCGAGCGGTATTTTTCGCCCGCCCCCGAGATACAAGACATGATCACGGACATTACCGCAAAATATGGCCTGGTTCCCGGCGAAACCTGTGTCCTGTTTCACCGCGGCAACGACAAGCAACGCGAAACCCAGTTGCCCAATTACGATCAGTATATGAACACGGCCCGGTCCCTGTTAAACCTGCACCCCCAGTTGAAATTCTTGGTGCAGAGCGACGAGACGGAATTCTTGGAACAGATGGCCGCCGCCTTCCCCGACAACCATGTCATTTTATGGGACGAAATCCGGCACATCCCGAGTGCCAACACGACCGTGGACCGCGTGTTCCAAGAATCCAACGCAGTCGCCTCCAAGTATTTCTTGGCCATTACCTACCTGATGGCCCAGTGCCAATTTGTGGTATGTGGTTCCGGTAACTGTTCTTACTGGATCGCCCTGTTCCGTGGTCACAACGACGGCATCAAGCAGTTTAATTATTGGGTGGAGAAATAAAGTTTCGTACGAGCTTCTTAGATCTCGTACGAAAATGCGTAAGGATTCCCATAGTAACCATTGACCCATTACCCGTGCATGTGCAACAATTCCATCATGTCTTGGTATTTGGTCGTCAAGAGGTGCATCAGTTCTTCCGCGCGTAAGATGCGATCACGTTTGAGCATGGTAGCCGTTTCCGCAATAAAATCCTTGGCGTGGCGTATCACAAACTCGGCGTAGACGTAGGCGTCGTTCAACAGGGTCAACACCTCGTCGTCAATCATTTGCTTGTATTTTTCACTGTTATGAGGATAAATCACGTTTTTCCCCATACCGTAATAGACCACCATTTTCTCGGCCAATTTCAATGCCTCTTCGAAATCGTTGATGGCCCCCGTAGTGACCGAGACGTTGTAGAACACCTCTTCGGCAATCCGTCCAGACACCAAAATCATCAAATGTTCAAAGAGGGCCTCGCGGGTGTAAATCGACGACGTCGCGGGTTCAAAGACCGTGTACCCGGGGGACTGCGGCGAATACAGATTGATCAGCACCTTGGACACATTGGCATGGTGCTTGGACAAGAGCCCCATGACCACGTGCCCCATCTCGTGAATCGCTATGTGGTCCAAAATGTCGGTGGTGAACTGGTGTTCGGTGGGCTGCCAGCCCACCATCATACGACTCATGACCGTTTCAATGTCTGTACTGTTCATCATCTCGCGATCCGTGCGCAAAGCGAACAACATGGCCTCGTTCACCAGATTTTCTATTTGAGCACACGACAAGCCCCCTGTCATCTCGACCAAATCATCCAGGATCACCGTCTCAGGATCCGCCGGTTTCCCCTTCAAATGAATGTTCAAGATTTCTTGGCGAGTTGCGGTATCCGGCGCCCCCAAATAAATATGCTTGTCGATTCTTCCGGGACGCGTGAGGGCCGGGTCCAGCAGGTCGAGGCGGTTGGTCGCCCCGATCACAAAAATGCCGTTGGAGGATTTGAACCCGTCGAGTTGTACCAAGAGCTCATTCAGGGTACTGTCCCGCTCGCTACCCGAGAGCTCCCCATCGCCTGACCGTTTGCGCCCCAACGCGTCGATCTCGTCAATAAACACAATGCAGGGGCGGTGCTGATTCGCCAGTTGAAACAATTCGCGGATGCGGGTGGAACCCACCCCCACGTATTTTTCTTGGAATTGCGAGCCCGACACGGGAATAAATGCCACTCCCGCCTCCCCGGCAAATGCTTTGGCAATGAGCGTTTTACCGTTGCCAGGGGGGCCTTCCAAAATGAGGCCCTTGGGCACCCGTACATTGAATTTGGCGTATTTGGTATAATTCTGCAACAAGTCCACGCACTGCATCAGCTCGTCCTTGATGGGCTGGTAGCCCCCCACGTCGCTAAACCGGGTAGCAAAGTTCTCCAATACTTCAAAATTCTCGCTTTTTTTGCTGCTGCGGCTACGACCGGCCTTTCTCAAAAAGGGGTTAAATACGTCGTCATCATCCTCGTCGTCGCCCCCTCCCCCACTACTAAACCCCATCTCCCCATTATTACCAACGATGATACGTATTTCGCCCATACGCCGTCGCTGTTGAGATTGCGCGGGTAGTTCGTGGCCAGTATCATTGTTATTGGATACCAGCTGGTCGGGGAATCCGTGCTCGCCGTTCAACATGGCCGAATCAAACACGGTCGTGTTCTTGGAATGCAGCCGTTTCAAATAGTTTTCGTAGTAGGTTTTGGAAAACGGGAAACGTTTCAAAGGAAGCTGTTCATCTTCCATCGACATGTGATGTTTTTTTTGCCAAGAAGGTTTGAATCTTGGAGACCGTAGGGACGGGCACCGTCTGTCGTTTCGTTTGCGTGTCAATACACGTTTGGACAACCCCGAAAATCCCCAAACCTGATATACCGACGTGATGGCGAGTGCGATGACAAAAAATTGCATGACCAATTTAATAAATATACGAATTTACCTTTATGTTAGAAATTGACTTACACTTCCTAGTGCAACATTCACAGTACCGTTGGCGGTAAATAACGCAATTTGTTGCACAACCACATTGGCCGTCGTCGTCGGCAACACCGAGGCCCCCCCGTTGAAATAATAATTGGTCACGCGGGTTCCGTTGACATTGACCACGTTGGCAATGATACTATTTGTGGGGGTAGAAGATACCCCGGACGAAGTATTGATGGTACTAATCACGTAGGTACGGGTGGTATCTGTCAAAACATTGGTAGGCAAGTTACTGATGTTGAGGGTATAATTGGACGTAATGGCAATACTCGACGGAATGAGGAGGATGGAGCCATTGCTGTAATTGAGGTTCAATGAACCGGTGCTATAGGATGTCGCCGTTTGAATGCGTTCCTGAATATTTGAAAAGAGAGAATTGCCGTAAGAATCTAGCACCGTATTCACGGAAGGAGACAACGTGCCAATGCCCACTGAGTAATTGGTGGCAATGGCATTGGTACCCGTAAACGAAAAATAGGAGGTTCCCGTGGGGCCTGTGACGCCCGTCACACCTGTATTACCCGTGGCCCCGGTATCTGCGGTGGGTCCCGTCGGCCCCGTGGGGCCTGTGACGCCCGTCACACCTGTATTACCCGTGGCCCCGGTATCTGCGGTGGGTCCCGTCGGCCCCGTGGGTCCCGTCACCCCTGTGGATCCTGTGACACCCGTCACACCTGTGACACCTGTGACACCCGTCACCCCCGTCACACCTGTATTACCCGTTTGCCCCGTCGGTCCGGTCGGCCCCGTAGGTCCCGTCGGCCCCGTAGGTCCAGTGGGTCCCGTGACACCTGTCACCCCCGTGACACCTGTCACCCCCGTGACCCCCGTCACACCTGTGACACCCGTCACACCCGTCACACCCGTCACGCCCGTATTCCCAGTTTGCCCCGTCGGCCCTGTAGGACCGGTGGGACCGGTAGGGCCCGTGGGACCCGTAGGACCCGTGGGACCGGTAGGGCCCGTGGGACCCGTCACACCGGTCACCCCAGTCACACCCGTATTCCCGGTGCATCCCGTCGGTCCGGTAGGACCGGTGGGTCCGGTAGGGCCCGTAGGGCCCGTAGGACCAGTCACACCCGTTACACCGGTCACACCGGTCACCCCCGTCACACCCGTATTCCCAGTTTGCCCCGTCGGCCCCGTAGGACCGGTGGGTCCGGTGGGTCCGGTAGGACCCGTAGGACCCGTGGGACCCGTCGGTCCTGTGACACCCGTTACACCGGTCACACCGGTCACCCCCGTCACCCCCGTCTGTCCGGTTGGCCCAGTAGGTCCCGTGGGACCGGTGGGTCCGGTAGGGCCCGTAGGGCCCGTAGGACCAGTCACACCCGTTACACCGGTTATTCCAGTCACACCCGTCACCCCCGTATTTCCCGTGGGTCCGGTGGGTCCGGTAGGGCCCGTGGGACCGGTGGGTCCGGTAGGGCCTGTCGGCCCCGTATTTCCCGTGGGTCCAGTGGGCCCTGTAGGTCCGGTCCACCCGGTAGTTCCCGTGGGGCCCGTGACACCCGTCACTCCCGTACTTCCCGTGTTACCTGTTGCGCCCGTTACTCCCGTATTGCCAGTGACACCCGTGACCCCCGTGTTACCTGTACATCCGGTGTAACCCGTGGTACCTGTGGGTCCCGACGGCCCAGTAGGACCCGTGGGTCCAGTGGGACCCGTGGGACCTGTCACCCCGGTGACCCCGGTGACCCCCGTGACACCCGTATTTCCGGTCCAGCCCGTTCCTCCCGTAATACCGGTGCAACCCGTGGTACCCGTGACCCCCGTGACTCCGGTATTGCCAGTCCAGCCCGTTCCTCCTGTAATGCCCGTACAACCTGTGGGACCCGTCGGGCCAGTAGGACCGGTAGGACCCGTCGAGCCAGTGACGCCTGTACATCCTGTATTTCCCGTGACCCCGGTATTGCCAGTCCAGCCAGTTCCTCCTGTAATGCCCGTACAACCTGTGGGACCCGTCGGGCCAGTGGGACCTGTATTGCCAGTCCAGCCGGTGCCTCCCGTAATGCCCGTACAACCGGTGGGACCCGTGGGACCCGTGGGGCCCGTCGGGCCTGTGGGACCCGTGGGACCCGTCACCCCGGTCACCCCTGTGACTCCGGTTTGTCCAGTACATCCGGTGGGACCGGTGGGACCCGTAGGACCAGTGGGGCCGGTGACCCCTGTGACTCCGGTCACCCCGGTCACTCCGGTCACCCCGGTGACTCCTGTCACACCCGTCACACCCGTATTTCCTGTACATCCAGTACGGCCAGTAGGCCCGGTAGGGCCCGTCGGCCCGGTAGGACCCGTAGGACCCGTAGGACCGGTGACCCCCGTGACCCCCGTCACTCCCGTCACTCCCGTCACTCCCGTCACTCCCGTCACTCCCGTATTACCCGTCGGCCCTGTAGGACCCGTAGGACCCGTAGGACCGGTGACGCCGGTCACCCCTGTATCCCCGGTCGCCCCCGTGTCACCCGTGACCCCGGTGACTCCGGTATCTCCTGTGACTCCTGTGACTCCGGTATCACCCGTGGCCCCCGTGTCTCCTGTGACTCCGGTATCTCCTGTGACTCCTGTGACTCCGGTATCACCCGTGGCCCCCGTGTCACCTGTGACCCCGGTGACTCCTGTGACCCCGGTCACCCCGGTACAACCGGTCCTACCGGTGGCTCCGGTCACCCCAGTGACGCCCGTGACCCCCGTGACGCCCGTGACCCCCGTGACCCCCGTCACTCCCGTCACTCCCGTCATCCCCGTATTTCCGGTGCATCCAGTGGGGCCCGTCGGCCCTGTAGGACCGGTGGGGCCCGTCGGTCCGGTCACACCTGTGACCCCCGTCACTCCGGTCACCCCCGTCACTCCGGTCACCCCCGTCACCCCCGTGACACCCGTGACTCCTGTGACTCCAGTACATCCGGTCCTCCCGGTGACACCAGTATTTCCCGTCACACCTGTATTACCCGTCCATCCCGTGCCTCCCGTCACCCCGGTACAACCCGTGACCCCGGTCACCCCCGTGACCCCGGTCACCCCCGTGACCCCCGTCACTCCGGTCACCCCCGTCACACCTGTCACACCCGTCACACCTGTCACACCGGTACAACCCGTTCTCCCCGTCGCGCCCGTATTTCCGGTGACGCCCGTATTACCTGTCCATCCCGTGCCTCCAGTCACCCCGGTACAACCCGTGACCCCGGTCACCCCGGTACAACCCGTGACCCCGGTCACACCCGTCACACCTGTCACACCTGTCACCCCGGTCACACCCGTCATCCCGGTACATCCCGTGTACCCGGTGGTTCCAGTCACCCCGGTCACTCCGGTCACGCCGGTCACGCCGGTCACACCCGTCACCCCGGTCACGCCCGTCACGCCCGTCACTCCGGTCTGTCCAGTAGGACCCGTGGGACCCGTGGGACCCGTGGGACCCGTGACCCCAGTCACCCCGGTCACCCCGGTCACCCCGGTCACCCCGGTCACCCCGGTCACCCCAGTCACCCCGGTCACCCCGGTCACCCCCGTATCACCGGTATCGCCCGTTGCTCCCGTCGCTCCCGTCGCCCCCGTGTCTCCCGTTACCCCCGTGTCTCCCGTGCACCCCGTCATGCCGGTCGTTCCCGTTGCACCCGTCACGCCCGTCACTCCGGTATTCCCCGTTTCTCCGGTGTATCCCGTCGTACCGGTGCATCCAGTATCACCCGTCACCCCCGTCACGCCGGTTGAGCCGGTACAACCCGTGTATCCCGTGGCTCCGGTGCATCCGGTAATACCGGTAGGTCCCGTGGTACCTGTACGTCCGGTCATACCAGTAGGCCCCGTGGGACCTGTAGGACCGGTTGATCCGGTATTTCCGGTATGTCCACGTACTTTGATCAATTGTTGAGACATGTATTTTTTTTATGAATGTTACAATAATGATATATATTTTACAGCGAATTTCGCAGGTTTCTCGTAAACCCGTATTCATAACATATGCATAAAAAAAGATCCATAAAAAGATCCATAAAAAGATCCATAAATTCTATACAACATGTCTTCAGGCGATTTAATTGCAAAGAAAAAATACAATGCCATGGCGCATACATTTTCGACCAAAGACTCGAGCAATAAAACCCTCACTACGCAAATAAATCACATCTATAAGACCAAGAATGTCGATGTATATGGCCAACCCCTCCCGAATAATTGGTTCGGCATCCCCATTCCCCGCAAAGAAATTACCGCGTGTCCTTGCGCAAGTATTGACAGTAAAATCAAAACATCACCACTAATTACTAAACCACCTGAGATGTCTATTGAACCCGCGATTAAGAACCAATTGCCGTGGAATTTATGCTCATCTTGCGTAGACGAACATCGAATCTATCTAGGTATAGGACCCTTGATTCCGGGATTTCATAAATATGTCTTATGTGAAGCCTGTGGAAATCAGTACAGCTCTTGCAGCAGCACATAAAATGCGCGATGGTGTAACATGAAATGTGTCTACATGACATATTTCATGGATGATTCGTAGGAATCGTCGAAAATCCACACATATAGTATAAGAAAATAGCCATGTCGATTGCAACTTTAAAAAAAAAGACGGCAAGTCAATATAACAATGTCAGTGTAGGACAAAAACAGTTTTCCCTGAACGGAACGCGACGTCTGCAGGGATTTGTGGGCCAAACGATGTTATCGCGCTCCCTCCCGCGCACACCCATGCGCGGCACCGATGCCCGGGGGAGCGGGGGCGTGGAAGGAACCTACCCGACTCCCGCCATCATTACCTGTGGCAATGGTTTGGGCGTGGGAAAATTAAACGATACTACGGTGGTCAAGCATTCGGTATTGGATACCCAAGGCATGATCATGAGCAAATACCGCTGGATACGTCGCCCCGCCCCCTACATCAGTGTCAAACCCGACAGCAATTTGCACACCCAGACCCAACAACAGTATATTGAACAGAAGGACAAACTCGCCATTGCGGCCACAGATTCCGTGCAACCCAAGATCATCGACGTGCGCGCTCAATGTTGCGCCAACATGAAGACCAACTATACCAATTTCAACATGACCGCCAACAAACATGTCATTTCTAAACCGCTTCCGGTCGTCAGTCAGGGGGAATACGTGTTCAAAAAGTTTGATATTGAATGTGGCCCCCAAGAATACTGTACTACCAAGAAACTCTTGCAAAGGAGCACCCAGGAAACCCCGTTTTCGTGCCACAAGGTCGTCAGCATCGATACCACGGATGGCGGCATCTTGTATAGCAGCATGCCTACCGTGATAGACATTTATTAGACCTCCCGGGGATCTCCGCAATAAAAAATTGATAAATAAAGAACTCAAGGTATTCTGTATTTATTGACACCATGAACACTACCTCTCCCTCTACCAGCTCGTCCGCGCCCCCCCAAGCCGTCCACCCAGACCACCAAGCCTACATGGATTCGTTGTCCGTGAAAGAACGCAAAGCGTTTGAAATTGCGCGTTCGCATTTAGGCATGTCGTTTGATCTTGAAAAGAGCCGGGGATACTTGGCCTGGCAATCAAAACGACGGGACGTCGCAAGCAGCTAAGTATTCCTTGAACCGCTTGTAATTCATTTGCTCCATTTGTACCGACTGTTCCCCCGCAAACAGTTTATCGAAGGCGGTAGGCAGCGATGCCGCCGATATGATGGTCGGTTTCGCCTTGATCGGGGCCGATTGCAATACCGTGAAATTTTGCATACGACCCATGTATAAAAACCGGTTTTTCATGTGTTCCTTCTTCTCGCCCTTGTCCACCGGATCAGCGCCCTTGTCCGCAACCCGTACCACCGGATCAGCGCCCTTGTCCGCAACCCGTACCATCGGGTCAGCGTATTTACCCGCAACCCGTACCACGGGGTTGCCCTTGACCGCGACATCCACCTTGGGTTTGAAGGTGGCAAACGGGTTCTCTTGCCGGTCACCCAGGGCAGTTTTGAGGAGATTATGCGTGACATGTTTTTTTTTATCGTTTTCCTCCTTTTCTTCTTGACGGTACGCGTCGATCAACGGCGAGGTATTGTCAAGATAGGCCTGTTCATCCGTGAAAAAATCGAGGCAGCGAAACATCATCACATATTTCATCGCCACGGCATTGAGTATGGCATACGGTATGCCGCTTTGGTCGCAGTAATACGCAAACCCCATTTTAAACGCGTCATAGTACATGACCAGGTTGCCGCGGGGAGTATTCTCAAACAAGATGCGGGCCTTCCACGCCTTTTCAATGGGATTGTCCACCGATTCCAGCACTTTGTGAAGAGATTTGCGGTCATAAAACTCCAGTTCCACGTTTTCGTTGTATTCGAGTTTTACCATGGCATGCCTGCCCCGGATCCCCAGCTCTTCCAACCCAGTACGCACCTGATCAAACATATTGCTATTGGAAATACGCCGATGCATCAGCATAGGATACATGCCGGGCCATGAAAAGGTGGGCAGCATCAGCCATAAACCCATATTCGCGTCCCCCACATCCTCACCAACATGTTCTTGATTCGTACGTACGGATCCAGCGTCGAACAGCGCATTAAATTTGCACCGTATTTTGTCGATATAGGCGTCATTCACCGATACGACCAACGTTCGCGACGGCTTACCCCCGCCCAATAAGGTGACCAAGTGTCCCCCCATCAATTGCCATTTACGCCACACATGATGTGCCCGAAGGTGAAACCATTCCCGAGATTGTTGTATAAGATATTGGATAGGTAACAACATAACACCGAATATAAAACTGTCATAAAAAAGATTTATATCTTTTTGATGGTGACAACGATCCGTGCGTCCATGTGAACACATCAATGCTTGTTCGCCAGAGACGCCCCGTTATCGTTCGCTTTCCACCAAGCCAACAATTCGCGGATTTCCACGTCCAAGAACGGGACGTCAATGCGGTCATAGGTTTTATAGGGATTCTCCGGATGCAAACAGACCAAATACAGCCCCGTGACCTTTTTGCCGTATTTTTCTTCCAAGATGGTCTTGTACATGTTCAATTGAATGCTATAGTGCCAAAAGTTGCTGTCAGGCACATGATTGATGCAGGGGGTGACCGCCGTCGCATCGCCAAACGCCTCGTATTCAATGCTTTTACACCGCTTCCAATCGTAGATTTGAATCGTCCCGTCGGCGTTTTCAAATACCATGTCAATGGACCCGGAAATGCGGTATTCTTCGTAATAGACGGTCCATTCCGTGCGGTACGGCTTCAGTCCACCCTCGACATCGACATAGTCGCGCACAAACCGCTGAAACCACTCGTATTCGGTACTGGTATTTACCACGGGTTCTTGGTTGAAGTAACACTCAATGTCGTAGTGCATCTTGGTCCCGGCCGCCGCCGCGCGGTCCCGGTTGTCGTCCCATTCGGCCAGGATGATCTCGCGCGTTTTTCCGTAATATTTGTAGGACGGGTCGGTCATCTTGGGGGACGTCAGTATTTTGTGTATGATGGCTTCGCTGTCAAACGACGGGAAATGGTGGTGCACAAAGGTGGTGACTGAGGTGTACCCCTGTTCGCCGTGCACCGTATAAATATGGGGGCCCTCGTCAAAGGTAATGTAGGGATCGCGCGGGTGGGCATGTTTCTTGGCCAAGAAATCCGGAACGTGTTTGGATGTGGACATGTTATTCTATATGAAAATGACTCGTCTATCCTATGAAACATCCATTTCAATTTTTTATACCTATTCTATATAACATCCTATTTAATTCATCCTATAGTATAACATTGCCCAATGAATACGGCGGCAAAGACCAATAGAGTATCTAGGAAAAATATAACCAAGTTACCCAAGCAACCTTCCAGGTCAGTGAAGCAACCTTCCAATAAGGTACCAAGAACCCTCAAACAGCCTTCCAAAACGTCCAAGAAGCCCAGTTCCCAACCGAAGACGGCGACCACCCGTAAGCGCAAGCGCAAGGCCGACGAAGAGGCAGACGACGAGGACCTGGCGGCTGGATTGACGGGCGTGGAAAAAACCGACGTGCCCGGTAACGAACAATTCGTGACGGATCCCAACAAACTCTGGTTGGAACAAGTTCCCAGAAAAAACCTCGCCGACATGAAAAAAATCATGCAATTCTCCGCAGAAGAAGCCTTTACCTGGGCATTCCGCATGCATCCCAAAGCCAAATTAATCTACGGGAACGGCACCGTCAAAATCTTGGAGAATGCGCGCAAATGGTGGGAACCGACCAGCGCCACATCCCAGTGCAACAATACGATAGGAAAATTTGTCCCCAACCAGTCCAAATGTTACATTTGCGGGGAAATCATCGGTAAAACGGAACAAGAGTGCGAACACATTCTTCCCGTGTTCCAAGGCTCGCTGCTGCTGTCCCTCTACAAGACCAGCGACAAGAGCAGAGCCGACATCCAAAAAATGCAGGAATGGAAACTGGAATACGACTGGGCACACGAATGTTGCAATCAAATCAAAAGTGAAAAATCCTTTTTAACCTTTACCAATGCGTTTGTATATGACAAAAAATACGCCGAGGACATGTTGAAGGCTATTTTATCTGGTAAGAACAAAGACGGTACCCCCAAGAACTACTGCAACACCTTGCGTCAGCGTCTAAATAACAGCAAATGGTCCTCCAAACAAACCGAAGCCTGGATCGCCTCCCGCGTCGCGTCCATCCAAACCAGCAAAATACAGCCTATATGCAATTTAATGAATCATTTGATGAACAAATCCAAGGGCCTGTTTTATCTCAGCATTGTCATCAATCTCATGTCGGCGGCGAACCGCGACATCATGGACAAGATCCAGGGCATCATTCCCGAACCGCCCAACGAAACGACGTTGCGCCTGGAAATGCACATTCATCTTGCCAACAGTTTGGCGCCCTTTTTTACCAACGAGACCCATTTCAAGATCCCCATCCAGGGAAACAAGATGCTCCTGGACCTCCTCGTCACTCGCCTTTTCCACGACGGTTCGCCCGTGGAACTCCACGAGAAAGAATACAAAAAACGGGTCGACGCTGACCGCCTGATGAACTATTTGATGGCCAGTTGTTTCACCCGGGCGTTGGCCCCCTCCGCCTCCAGCTCCACCTTTACCTTCAAGCGGCTGATTCGCGACATGTTCTGTGTCTTGTCCATGACTGACCTGGCCATCGCGCGCCCCCAAGCGGCGGACATTGCCGGATCCACCTACAAATTGGCTTGGTACGCCGCCCTCCTCGAGCGGTTGAACGATTTAGAAACCAACAAACGCACGATATTCGCCCAAGCCTTGGGTAACATGAGCACCCGCAACTTGGAAAATGTGTTTGCCTCCATGACTTATACCACCACGATGTATAGGAAATTCTTGGGTGAAGAAATCAAAAAGGTCTTGCAGCAAATACAGGGCAAAGCCCGGGATGCTTCGCGCGTGTTTTCCGTGATCAATCACATCCTGAACAGTATAGGATACTCCGTCACATCGCAGATCGTGTCTTACAACCCGTCGTTGACGCTGGATACGCCCAGTGACGCGTATATTGGTCACGAAGCCGTGCTGGCCCGTCGCGTGGAATACTACGAACGCTATGCGAGCGAATTGGAAGCGATCGATGCCGACGACATTGACAAATTGGAAGTGTTTGCCGTGAATGCGCTGAAACAGATGAAGACTGACGCAAATATTGCGCAAGTATTGAGTCAGGACCTGGAGATTGTGCCTCTCCCCGATACGAGAATATTGTCTCCGGTGCTACCCCAAACGCCGCCCACCCCGGCCGCAGAACAGCCTCAGCAACCCAAGCAACCTACCACGGAAAAGCCAGAAAAAAAATCGCCCCCACCCACGACAGAAGTACCTCGTCCTGTGCCCAAACCACAATCCAAGAGCACGACCGAGATGGAAACCCAAGCCGCTCAAACCTTGGCCGCAATGCGGCAAGAACCTGTACCTGCCCCCGCCCAACCCACTACCTTTGTCGACATGATTCGTCGCAGTCTGGGGTTCGGGTCATCCTCCACACAACAAACGCAAAAACGCGCGCGTCTGGGTTCGCGCCCCAGCAACCCCTCCCCGTCGATTCCTCGTACTCAAGGGGGTACGGGGTGATACGTCACCTTTTTGCACAACCAGGTGCGCAATTCCTGCCGATGTTTTTCTTTGTAGGTAGTTCCCGAGCCGGTCAACTTGATCATATAGAGCACTTGTTTGTCGCGATTTTCTTGGGACGATTGCAACATGACGGCGTTTTCGTCTTCCCACCGGCAATACAGTTCCAAGAACAGGGTCATGAGTTGTTCCAATAGGAACAGGAATTCCTGTGAATCGCATAGCACCCATTTACGCTGTGTCCCGTACAAATAGAGCGTGTTGGGACGTTCCACGGGGGTTCGCACCGGTACCCCGTGCACACCTTCTTGGTCGATGCGTTCGTTCATGCACATTTTGATACCTTCAAATAGATCGTATTGGAACACGCGCTCCAGGTGGGCATAGGTGACACGAAAATCAAGGGCCCATTCGTGGAACAGTTTGTGTGGTACCGGGGTATAGGACAAGACGTCGTGTTTGCGCGATCGTACCATTGCTTCCAGCTTGCGAATGCGTTCTTTTTGCAATTCTTGTTCAAATAACAGACTTTGCACCAATTTCATCATTTCGTAGGGGGACGGTATCGGTTCCATGGTTTCGTGGTCCCGCTGCCGTTGCCGTTTGGATTGGTAGAAGAATTCGCACATGGGTACATGTTGTTCATACAAATCTTTGAAATGAAACTGCCGGTCACAAAAGGCGCATTGGTGGGTGTTCATGGTTTTTATATTAATTACCGTTTAATATAAAATATTCAATTTTTACGGGGGAGAATCCTACGATTTGTCGGTGTCGGGGTAATTCGCGATATAGGCGGCCACCACGTTGTTGAATTCTTTAATGATGGTCATTTTATCGTTCTCACTCACCCGTTTCAGGTATTTGAGTTGGTAGGCATTCAATGGTCTCAAATTACGGATGTCGTCTTGTATCATATAGTAATAATCGATGACCAAGACATTGTATTTATTCATGTTCGTTTTCAGGTAATACTCTGGAATGATACGGGGGGTATGTTCGATACCGTGCTGTGTCGGGGGTATCCATGGCGACATACTCTCACTTTTATCGCTGCTATCGGGGGATTTATGCTCTCGGTCATCTTCACCATTGGGTAACGTGTTTTTTTTGGAGGATGCCGCATGTGCTATATCGGCGGGATCCATTCCTATGGCTTTGGCCAATTCAGGATTCATATTGCGACATACGATGTAATAATCCTCCTTGGAATGGTGCAACGTTATCAAGGTTCTACCTGACATACCCGCGGTAGACAAAGAATCGCGTATTTTGAATGATTTATACACCTCCGGGCTTTTGGCACTGGAGGGCCTACTGTAGTTTTTACGCGACGATGGGCGCGAGGCCGGCATTATTTTACTGGTTTTCCCTTCTATGACCAAGTTATCATCATGTATTTTTGTTCCAATCGCGATATTCTGTGTGACATTTCGGTGCAGTTTTTTGATATGAAACAAGGATGAGAATTTTTGCTTGATATGATCGACCATTTTTGTCGTGGCTTTGGTTGTATTACTGGGATGTATTGCCACAGTTTGATCCATACCAATATCGAATCTATTGTTAAATTATTTGCAGTATATTTCCTTGCTAATATATCCTAACATCTTTTTATTATTTTTAGCATTTTAATGTTTAGAAATACACGTAGTAATTTTTGAATTCCGGTGACGCGGTTTGCGGCACTTCTTCCACGACGTTTTCTACCATCTTGTTCAAGATCCCCCCCACCGCGCTGATGGTCGCGCCGAAGCACGTCTGCCATACCATGAATCCGTGTTCGCAAGCGTGAATCACCGATTGAACATACTGATTTCGTAGCGTATAGGGGAACGCGGTAAACGCGTAATTGGAAACGAAGAACCGGTCGCCCGTGTTGTCCCAGGAACGGTCGTGGACCGCGTTGCTGTCGACGACCTCGTAGGGGACGGAAATGAACGCAGCATGGGCGTCCAAATACGATTGTATAAGACGGCACGAATGGGGCAAATCGACCAAGATATAGTGCTGAATCGCGGCCCCGGGGAAATATTTGGCAAAGTGATTGATCGCCAAGAAGAGACCGCCGTACCCCGCCCCGACCTCCACGATTTGCTTGCACCCGTGGGACTGGTAATGGTCCAAGACAAGTAAAGCGTGCAAAATATACCGCATGGTGGTGGGACTGCAGTACAAGAGTTTCATGTTCTTGGTGGTAAAAATCGTCTTGGCCGCGCCGCCGTATTTGTCGTTGACATTCATAAATGCGCGAATATCTTCAAACGTCACCTGAGGAAACTGCGCTTCAATGCATTTCAAACATTCGGCGCCGATCTCTTTGCTGGCATTTTCCAATACAAACGTGTATTCGGGATGTTGTTTAAACTGGACATCGGTCATGGGTTGATTCAAGATGGTTTCAATGTATCCTTGGAACGCATCGTATTGAGGGAATTGGGCACTCATGCTAAAATATAATAGACATACACGAAATTACATTTATATGACTTATCAATTTACTATACTGTACCAAGAATCCCAAGAACCCACGACCTCCTCTCTCCTTTCCTATCGGGTCGTCGGTCTACGCCGCGTATGACGCAGTTCAACTTCTTTGAAGGTCACTTTCTTGGTACGTTTAACCCGCGGATTGACCACAATATCTGGCCCCATTTTCAGTATGGGTTTAGCGGGAGCCATCTCGTCGTCGTCGTCGTCGTAACGGGGTATTTCTTGGAACACAAAATACAGACAATTGATCTCATGAAAAATGCACAAAGAAGGGTGCACCCGAATCTCGTTCATCATGGTGACATTTTTAAGAAATCCCGCGTAAGACTGTTCCAAATGCCCATTTTCCAGTTCGACATTGTACAACATAATGTCCATGAGACGGTATTTGACAGTACCGCGCGATTTTTTACATTGGATAATTTGCAGTAATTTACTGCGCGTGATGCACCGAATATCCCCCGGTTCTTCCTCTAAATCCATCTTTTCCTTGGTGACATGCTGAATCTGTTCGTCAGTATTGATGTATATGAAAAAACACGTGACCGCTTTCATGGGTTCTTTGACAATGGCATTTTCTTGGTCAATCCAAGAAGTATCCAATTCAAAATCCTCCTGGCCTACCGTGTTGTACTCGCCCAATGGCGTCAACAATTCTTCTTTGATCATATTATATATTCAAGTAGGTATATTGGAATATTAAGGTAACAACGAATCGTTGCCCCATGTTGTATAAGAATCCCCAAATTGTGTATGATCGTATCATTGTGGGGGGTGGCCTGGCCGGACTCTACGGTGCTTATTGCTATATGAAACGCTATCCCAAGTCGCGGGTGTTGATCTTGGAAAAAGAGGGCCGGTTCGGGGGCAGAATACATACGTACCAAGACAAAGACGGCCTTTCCATGGAGTTGGGGGCAGGCAGATTTCACAGCAAACATGTGATGCTCTTGCAACTCTTGCGCGAATTGGGGTTAGTCAGTAAAATACATCGAATAAATAATATCCAAGAAGACAAACAATTGTCGACCTTGTTGGGAAAATTTGTGGAAGATGTCAAAAACCAAAAAAGTTTTACAAATCCCGAAAGGTCTGAGAAGTCTGAGAAGTCTGAGAAGTCTGAGAAGTCTGAGAATCTCCTCAGTTTATCTATGGTAGATTATGTACGTCGCCGACGCATAATGACTGCAGAAGAGCTGCAGTATGTCTTGGATCATTACGGTTATTCAGCGGAATTGCACCAAATGAATGTATATGACTTGGTACCGTTGATGGAAGAAATCATGCTGCATCCGCCCACCTTTTATGGATTAAAGGGAGGATTATCTCAAATAATTGATAAATTAGTAGCTAAATTGGAACGTTCCGGGTGTACGATGATGTTGAACCGACAGGTATCTTGGGTAGGTCGCACCTTGGTACCGTGTGCTTCGTCACCGTCCGCCGCCACAAAACCGGGGTTTGTGCTGAGGTGCGACGACATTCAACGTCGGTATTACAGCACCAGTTGCGTGTTGGCCCTTCCCAAGGAGGCTTTGAAAACGCTCTCCATGTTGCGTCCCATCGCGCCTTTACTGAATAACGTGATTACCACCCCCCTCTGTCGTATTTATGCGGTATATGATCCCTTGCCAGATACCGGCAGGGTATGGTTTGCCGGAAAAACCAAAGAGGCGGTCAACAATCCGTTGCGGATGGTGATCCCCCTGAACGAAGAGACAGGGTTGATCATGGCGTCCTATACCGACGGATTGTTTGCGGAATATTGGCAGCGCATTTGGCAGCGCGGAGGATCGCGCGCCGTGGGTAAAACCCTCAATCAATGGATCGAACAATTCTATGGGATCAAGCCAGGTGCACCCCGCAAGATTAAAATGGTCTACTGGGACTCCGGGGTAGGTAACTGGGCACCCGGTGTCCGTAACAGTGAAGATGTGGCCCATAAACTGGTCCAGCCGTTGGGGACCACGGTCCCCCTGTATATTTGCGGCGAGAATTATAACCGCCGTCAACAATGGATGGAAAGCGCCTTGGAAAGTGCCGTAAAAACCATGTAAAACAAATGTCCGTATATTATAAAAACGTATGGACACCCCCCTGAAAGCTTGTATCGCGGCATTGACCCGTGGGTACGACCAGTTACCGGCGTACAATAAATTATTACGGCGGAATCGGTGCATCGAAAAATATTTGCACAACAAAGGCATCCCTTTGTTGCTGTTTCACGAAGGCAACATCCTTCCGGAACACCAAGCCTACATCCGTCAGCAGACGCCGACGCTCACCCTCCAATTTATCATGGTCAAAGGGGACCGGGCATTTCGCGCCGACAAAGAACCCGTGGGCCGGGAGGTCCAAGAATACGAGGGAATCACTTATCCCATCGGGTACAAACACATGTGTTCCTTTTGGTTTGTGGATTTCTGGCCGTTTGTCCAAGAATACGATTATGTGATGCGTATCGACGAGGACTGCTACATCCAATTCCCCCTGGATCCGGTATTTGAAAAAATGCGGACCAGTATCACCGTATGGATCATTACGGCCATGTGCCAAGACGACCCCGATTACGTGACACAAGGGTTGAATGCCTTTACGCGGGCCCATACCGGCAGTACCACGGTCAAAAACCCCGCCAGCGGCCCTTATACGAATTTTATCGTGTGGAAAATGCCGCCCCTGCGCAATCACGTGGGTCTTCAATCGTACATACGGGCGGTGGACGAGAGCGACAACATCTATCGATATCGGTGGGGGGATCTCCCGTTGTGGGGGGAGGCCATCGATTACATTTTGGGCAAACAATGTTTGTATGTGGACACGCATCTGCCGTATTATCACGGCAGCCATGAACAAATGGTCAACAACATTGTAAGTATTGGGAGAATGAACGCCCTGTTTTCTTGGAACAAGCAGCAGCCCACATAAAATGCTTAAAATCACCACACTATATCTATCTTATAGTGTGGTCTATTTGAAACCATGAGCAATGTGATTATTCATCGCTATATTACCAACTGCATGACGGTGACTTTGCCCCCCGGCTTGGCAGATTTTCTCAAGGGTACCATCTATTTGTACCAAGAATCGGTACGAGGACCCGAACCGTACACCTTGGTCGTGGATTTTTCGCAACATCCCATGGGTCCGTTTATCCAGCCGCAGATCACCGACGGGCCGCTGCTGCCTTACGTGAGCAAGAGTATGATTTCGGTGACGGAGTGTTTCAACTATGCCCGACCGATTATCCGGGATTTAGTGCAGAAACTGCAACAACCCACGGGGCCTCCTGGGGAACCGACGATTTATTACACGATATGTCACGAACCGTACACCGATTTCGACTCCAACGCGCCCGACGTGTTGCCCACCGCGACCCAACAATTCATGCGCGGTATTTTGCGGTTCCAAGACGAGTTGGTCGAGGCGGCCCAAGAGGTGAAGAAGCGTTTGGGGTTGCACGAGGCCCCCTACGCCGTGTTGCATCTGCGCATGGGGGACGGTAACACCCCGGACGGGCACGCGGAACTGCCCCGCATGGGGGAGGTCGAGAAATACCTTGAGGAGACGTTGATTCCCCGGTGGGGGAAGCGAATCTTGGTTTTATCTGACAGTCATTGGAGCAAGCAGTATTTATGTGACAAATATGGGTTGAAAATGACGCCATTTTATCCTATTCACATGGGCGCTGTGCGGTCATTTGCGGACAGACAGAATTTGGCGGGACCGGTCGACATTGCCAACACGTTGATCGAGTTCATTCTCATGTCGGGGTCCCAGTGCGTGTACATATACAGTATCTATGGCTGGAATTCGGGGTTCAGCAAGGTATGCTGTCACATTTACGGCATCCCGTACGTGAGCATCGCGCAGAAATCGTCGTAATATCTAGCCAAAAAAACGAGGCCTTCAAGGCATCCATATAAATACTTTGTTATATGAATAGTATATAATGATTTGGGGGGTAGTATTTACGTTCATGTGGTCGACATCGGTGATTCACTCATTTATGCGTCCGGTGGGCGTATTCAAACATACTTTCCCCCGCAGCGGTGACGTTTTCAAGGCGAGGCCATTCGAAACTCGTAGGTACATTTCGAAACGGCGCAAGCAAGACAGCCTGATGGTGGGGACGTCCAACTATGTTCCCAAGGGGGATAACCAGCGGCGGTACGTCGACGCTCTTCATCGGGAGAATACCAGCGTGGTGTTTGGTATAGGACCCGCTGGATGTGGTAAGACTCTGTTTGCCTGTTGCCGAGCCGTCGAGGAACTCAAATACGGCAATGTGCAGCGCATTGTTTTGACGCGTCCGGTGGTCTCGGTGGAAGAGGAACTGGGATTTTTGCCGGGAAATTTGCTGCGAAAAATGGATCCGTGGTTGCTGCCACTCTTTGACATTTTCTTGGAGCATTATTCGCAGCGGGAGTTGGACGCGATGATCCAGTCGGGGAGCGTGGAGATTTCCCCGCTGGGCATGATGCGCGGACGCACGTTTAAAAACTGTTTCATTATTGCGGACGAGATGCAAAACAGCAGCCCCAACCAAATGTTGATGTTGTTGACGCGTATAGGTGAAGGCAGTAAGATGGTGATTACCGGGGACGTGCACCAGAGCGATTTACCGAATAAAATGTCGAATGGCTTGGTCGATTTCATTGGCAAGTTTCGCAACTACCAGACCCGGAATGCCACGGATCACGGAGGTGGGGAGGCCAACGGGGGGATTGAATTGATTGAAATGAATGCCAACGATGTGGAACGCAGCGCGGTCGTACGGAACGTTTTGGCCGTGTACAAGGATGTACCTGCGCCCGTGGCTCGTAGTATTCCCCCGCCCGATAATAAATATATTGATCCTAGTGACGACGCGGCATTGATTCCCAAGCATCAGTTATCGCAAAATGATCCGTTTTATAAGCCTATCCCGCCTCCTATGCCGCGCACGGATCCATTGGGGCTATGATTTTGCCGTAAAAAATTGAATATTTTACGTTGTATATGAGTATATGAAATAACCCGACCTATACCTATACGAATCATGATCCCTTCCGTTCCTTCCGTTCCGCTCACCGCGTTCTTGGTGTGTGTTTGCGGGTCGGCCCACGCCTTGTTGTTCCCACCGCCCTCTGGTGCATTAAAAATCATGTCCACGGTCGCGAACCTTCCCGCATCCAGTGTGTTATTGTCGAACGAAATGTTCGGCAATAGCATTCAAACCATGTTAGAAACCAACTACATGGGGTACACGTTTCGCAAAGCGTTGTACACGATTGTATTGGACAAGAGCCAGTTTTTCAAAGAAATACAGTTGCTCGATGATTATCATACGGTTGATTACGTGTATTTTGGTATATTCGTTGGCACACTGTATATGTTTGTACGTGACATCAAATACCGAGAAATATTGCACCGGTTAATGAGTAAAAATATGATTTCGAAACGTACGGTGCGCATTGCGGAGTTTGCCATCTTCTTCCTGGTCATGGTGTTGTTTCAGGATGTGGATGTGGCCACGGGATAAATCAAGGGATAAATGCCCATATCATGTGTATAGGATTACGGGGAAGATGTGTTCACAGGTTTTGTGGTAGCAGGATTTGTGGTCGCAGGATTCGGGGTATATTTTTTATTGCGCGATCCCAAGGGATTGGGATAGGGGCGATTCACTTGGGTATAACTGTTGAAATTTCCGGCGGTATCGATTTGGTTCACAATGTTGGCCCCGGTCGTGTTGTCAATGGTCGTGCTTTTCATGGTGTAGACCTTGCCGGAATAGGCATCGGGTAAATTGTACGCCCGGGCTGGATCGGCCAGTTCGGGGGTCAGTAAATAATCCATGTTTCCGCGGCTCTGGTTAAACATGCCCTCCACCGCGCTCATGTTGTAGGGATCCAACAACGAAATGGGAGATATGGACGGAAAGGAGGTAAGAATGTTTGTATTGGACATGTAAATGTATTGCAACAGCAAGACAACACTTACGACTAAAATGATAAATAAATACACAATAATATTATTTCGTTTCATTATAATATTATTTGATATTATTACCACCAGAAAGGTGGGACCGTAACCTTAGGATATCGTGCAACCTCCGCCGCCCCCTCCGCCCCCTCCAATCGATTTACAGTAGGCGGGAATGTTGCCGTTGAGTACGTAGCCGACTTCACAAACCCCACATCCTGGGCCCGTCGTTAAGGCGAGGCGACAATGATCGCCGCCGCCGTCGGGTCCCACATTGACGGGTTGATGGCCAGTATCGGCCGGTTGCGCTGGCGCCGCGGGTGCCGCTGCGGGTGGTTGTGATATTTTGGGATAAAGTGTGAAGGTATGACTGTTAAGTGATGCGCTGTTGTAGCCCATCAAAAATAAAGTAATCTTCAAAGGTTGGTTGTCAGGAGGCATCGTTAATGGAACCGTGGTCACTGTTCCCTGAAAATTATTGTTGATATTGATACTGTCCATCATTGTCCCAAAATTGGTGTCTGTGACATTAAGACACGATGCATTAATTATGGGATTCACGATGGCGTTTCCGCTCATTTGGTTACCTTTGGTATTATTATTATCCAATCCACTGACGACATTATTCACAACATAATTATTACTATCCATGATGGTAGCATACATAAATCCTGAAATATTTAGAGTTATCGTGATTGTGTTCGGGGGATTATCAGTAGTACTTGTTTGATTTATAACATCAATTCCATTAATAGCATTTTTGAATTTTGAATTCATGATCGCTTTAAGTGTGTACAAATCGGTACATGAAGACTTGTAAGTCACGTAACCGTTATTTGTATCGCAAATTGTGCAAGTATTCGTGTTGGGATCACGCAAAAATCCGGTTTGACAGATGACGTCTTTCGTACATTTACCCGAGATCATGGTGGATCCGGCGCCACATGAACAGCTATGGTCTAACTCATTGTAAAGTACCCCGGAATTCTCCTTGCCGATGCAGGTACTGTCGACGCAATTATTAAAGTAGGAGCTGAACGTGTAGGGTGCCTTGCACGCCGTGCATGTCCCGTTTCCGTCGGGCGCATAGACGTCGAGCTTCCCAGAATACTGTTTTGCACAATTGGGTACGCAGACCCCGTTACCATTTTTGCTATAGGACAAGACATTCGTATAGGTGGACGGATTATTTAGTACCGTGGTGAGATCCGTACACTGGCACACGTTATTGGCGTCAATATACGAACCGGTGCCACTGCATCCCGCGGGAACGCACGTCCCGTTGTTTCCGGCGGTGTAGCCCGTAGCACATTCGCTGCAATTGGTGCCCTTGTAGCCCGTTTTGCACGAGGACGCCACGCACGCGTTCTTGGTCGTGGCATTGTCCCAGGTGAAGGAATTTACTCCCGGAAATTGGGACGAGTAGGGGGCGCCGGCCAAATCATCCTTGGTAAGGCAATTGCAGGAGACCAATTTGCCGTTACTGTCGGTGGTTTGTTTGCTGCCGTAGCTGTTGACGCAACCCTTGGGAACGCAGGTGACGTTGCCGTTGCTGTCAAATTTGGGCACCAACCCCTGGGTATCGTCGCAGACGCAGGAAGACACACCTCCCTGCGACACGGGCAATTGTTTGAACCCCTTGGTCGTGTCGCACCATGTGCAGGTGTTGTTGGAATCGGGGACCCAGCCCCCGGTAGACACGCATTTCGGCACACATTTACCGGTAGAATCTTGACTATAGGATTGCACATGGGGGTACAACGACTGGTTGTTGTTCACGACGTCTTGGGACACACACGTGGCACAGGTATTGTATTTGGGGTTATTTTTATCCGCGATGACGGCATAACCAGTGTTGCAATTGGCCACGCAACCCGCCACATTGCCGTCGTCATCCCGTTGCAAGGTATAGGACGTGACATTGGGATAATTGCCGGGGTATTTGGACAGAGTAGTCGCATCCACGCACGCGGCACAGGTATTGTGGTCGTCGGGGAGATACCCCGCCATGCATTTAGGTAAGCATTTGCCCTTGTCGTGGCCACTCGTGGCCGCGTCGTAGGATTTGACGCCCACGATCGCCGGGTCGTCGACCGGGCCGGAGCAGGACGAGCAGGTATTGTTTCCGTCGGGTTTGTACCCGGGATAGCATACGGGCATACATTTGGAGGAGGCAGCACTACCGGTATTTTCGTAATAGCGCACGTTGGGAAAATTGCTGTCGGGGTAGCCGTCTTGGGGATCTTGGGAACAGGCGTTGCAGGCAATGTCGTTGCTGTCCGCCACGTCGTAACCCGTCTTGCACGTAGGCGTGCAAATGGAGGTCCCGCCGTGGTTAATACCGCCGCCGGACAGAGACTGCACGCGTTCGAGACCCGCCGTCGTCGCGGGGTTAGCGCATGTCGTGCACAAGTTGTTGGCAGGGTTCGCCGTGTACCCCAGGTTGCAATTCGCCTTGCATTTGTTGGTCGAAGCATTGTACGGCGTATAACCCATGTCCACGTTGGGATAATTGCCCTGGTTCGTAGTATCGCACACGGAACACGTGTTGGTCGCCGGATCGAGTGAGGCCCCGACGGGGCACGGGGCGCAGTTGGCCGTACTGCTTGCGTTCGATAAGGCGCTGTTCCACCAGGGTTTGCTGGCACTTTGGCATATCGGGGTACATTTTCCTCCGGTATAGGTTTGCCAAGGTTGGCAGGTGGGGGCAGGGGTCGCCGGTGGTGGCGCATTTGTAGGTCCGGAGGAAGGTGCGCTCGTGGGCCCGACCAACGGGGCAGCAGAGGGCGTCGGCGTCGCCGCCCCGCAGGTCGAATGTACCCGGTAAGGTTTGGCAAATACGGCACTGGCTCCCACAAACCTGATTTCGTGGTCGCCGTCGGGTTCTTCGCCGCGATAAATGCCGCTTAATTCATCTAAACCATAGTTGCCGCCTTCGAGTTGGTGCGTCGCCGTAATTGGTACCGAATTCGTCGAGGGAAGATTCGGCACACCCGATGTTCCGTCGTAATTTTCGGTATAGGATAATAGATTCTGGGTATAAGAAATTAAACATAGTAAAGCAATGAATATGATTAAAAATGCCCACATAACATTTGCCTTCATGTTTCTGTTAAAATAAACGGTTATTTTTTTTACATACCATACCATGCATGGCATGTAAAACTCACGAATACGTGACGACATAATAATGGACTGCCCAGGATGCCATTCCGTTTTGTCCATTGTCACCCGGTCCGGTACCTCCTATGGAAGCGCCGCCGCCCCCGTTACCACCTCGGCCGGCACCACTGCCGTTGTCGCCCCCCGCCCCCCCGTTGCTGCTGGATTGATTTGCCCCCGCCGGAAACCCGGGGCCTCCCTGTCCAGCATTCGCGTCGCAACTATCTGATGCGGACCCGTATACACCCCCCGTACCTCCTTGGGCGGTGGCGGTATAACCAAGTATAGGTATGTTGAGTGTGGTAGCTGTACCAGTGCCACCGACATTTCCAAATCCTCGACAAGTCGAAGGTAACCCCTCTCCCCCCGCCCCACCTGTTCCAATACTGACATTGATGGGGGCATTGGCATAGGGCTTGGCATCAATGTAAACGAGGCCAATGTTTTTGATTTCCCCGGCGCCGCCGCCGCCGCCGCCGCAAGAATACACGTGACTGCTGCCGCCACCGCTACTACTGGATCCTCCCATAGTTTAAAATGGGCGGGCTTTATTATACATTATACAATGAAAATGCGCCCCTTACCGCTATGATTATCACGTCTACACAAGAAAAGAGCCAGTAATTTATCTCCCTGAACTGCAACTCGAACCGCCGCCTCCGCCACCGCCCACACCCAGGAAGGTCACACAATAACTAAAGTCGGGCAGGGTAGTGGGGTTATCTACCTTAGCAACGTTGATGTTGCAGGTTTTGGTACTTAGCACCGTACTGCCGCTTCCGTAGACCACCAGTTTGAAAATTTGGGGCACACTTTCGTACAATTTGCCGATGGCCCCCGTGCTGACGGTGCCGTTGACGGCATTGTTCGTACTGGTTTTAGCCCCGCCAATCACGGATGCGCCCGACCCGTTGACGATATCAATGGATGCGCAGTTGGAGACGTTGACCGTAAATGTCATGACCCCCGCGGTCGAAATGCTCGCGAGGGCAAACCCGTTGATCGTACCTGTATAGGGTGGGCTCGTTGGCGTGTAGCATTGGGTTCGGTCGGCACTCAGGGCCTGACCAGCCGGGCAACTGGACAACAGTTGACGGCAACTGCCGTTCACCATGGAATAACCCGCCCCACTGTCACAGACATTGCAGTTTTGTTTGGTTTGGGGATCGCTATAGGTATAGCCCTGGGAACACGAGGCGGGTTTTTGGCATACGGGAGCGGCAGAAGTACCACCCGTTTGCATGTAGCCGTTGGCCGTATCGCAGGCTAAACAGGTTTGTTGCGTAACGTCGTTGCCGTGGGTATATCCTGCCGGGCACGATTTGGGTTGGACACAACTGACCACGTTACTTGTGCTGATGTTGAAATAGCCCGGCGCACAGGCGTTGCAATCCAGTTTGGTATTGGGATCACTGAATTGTTGTCCCGCCGGGCAGGATGTCAACTGTTTCACGCAGTGGGAGCTTGGTCCGCTTCCGCCAATGTTGTAGTAACCGGGGGCACAATTGTTGCAGGCCGTGTTGTTGTCGCTGAGGGCGTAACCAGGTTCGCACTGGTTTTGAGAGTAAGTGGCCACGCATTTTTTTCCCTGTTGTATGTACCCGTTGGCCGTGTCGCACGTTTTGCAGGTATTGGTGGCCGCATCCGGCAGGTAGCCAGGTGCACATTCGGGCACACAGGCAAACGGGTTTTTGTGACACAACGGATGGTTGGGGCCGTACAAACTGTTACATTGACCAAACGACATCACATTGGGGTATTTGGAACTACCGTGTCCCTGAACCAGGTTTCCGTTGAAATCGACTTCGGCGACGTAAGGATCGCAGGTGGAACAGAGCAAGTCGGTGTTGTCGGTTTGCGCGTATCCCATGTGACACACGGGGGTGCACGAAAACGGGTTCGACGAAGAATAAGTGCTGTTGGGTCCCGCTTTGCCGGAAGAGACGTATTTTTCGACCCCCGCGTACATCGAATCGCCGCTCATATATGCCGCGTTGGGACAGGCATCGCAATTGTTGAAGGTGGTATTGGGCATGTAACCGTCATTACACGTAGGAGCACATTTCCCTTGGTTGTATGGATCACTGTACCCCTGAACATTGAGGATTCCCCCCATGTTGTTGGCGTCACATACCGAACACGTATTGTTGGCATCTGCCAAGGTACCATTTTTCGTACTTCCGCACGACGTGCACTTGTTTTGGGCGGAATCGTAGTAGGACGCTCCCGAATTGAGGTTGCATTTGGGGATGCATTCTTGCGCCACGGTATTGGGGTTGTTGATTTGCCACGCGTTGCATCGGGGAGGCGTGATGCCTTGGGTCGGCGCCGCCGTCGGTCCCGTGGTGTGCGGCGGGGTGGTGGTAGGCGGCGGGGTGGTGGTAGGCGGTGGAGAGGTATAGGACACCAAGGTGTAGTTTTGCAGCACTTGCATGTTGTAGTTGCCGTCCGTGTCCAACTTTTTGAGAATCATGTCGCCGGTAACATCATCAATTATTTTTTGCTTCATGACATATTTGGGTGGTTTCGTTGCAGGTGGAGCGGTGACCACGTTGGAATAGTCAATGTCCACTATCTTACGCGGTTCAATGTCCCCAAAGGGTTCACTGGACAAGTTTAAACAATAATAACTGATAAATAATAAAAATATGATACATATTACTATACCAGTATGAACACTGTTGGTTCTCATTCTAATAAAATAAACTCATATATTTTATTAGTATACATCATGTTCCAAGATAAGCCGATTACCTAAAATACCCATGTGGAGAGTAGACCACTCATTATTTTTTGCCTGTATAGGGAGCCGTGGTTGCAGACGGTATCAATGTGGTTGACGCGGCCAAAGGAAGGGGATTCACACTGCTGCCGGGGGCAGTCGTAGCGGGCACGAGCGAAGGCGCATTGACGGTGACACCTGGAAGGGTGGTCGGGCTGTCCGTCGGCGCGGGGTATTTCATGGCCAGGTCGCATTTCATTGAAAACATTTGCGATAATTTGGCCTTGAGATCTGCCGGCATGCTGGAGTACATTTGATTCAAACTGGACGGTATTTGAAGAGGATACGCGGTCGGCGTCAAGGTAGTTCTTGAGGCGGTATCGTAGTTGGATCCAAACGGAGTGGCTGCCACCGCTCCGCTCGTGGGCAACACACTGTTGGCCGCACTGGCGTAGTAACCGCCTCCCCCTCCATCGCTAGCCGGTAACGGAGTAAACACCGCCATCGTGGGGTTGTTCATGGGTTGATCCATGGTTCTAGTTTGATCCATTGGGACGGGTGTATTCACAGAAGGAAATGGTTTTATGGCGTCTGTGGGGGCATCGGTTCTCCTGTTATTGTCTCGGTCTTTGTCATCTCGGTCGCCGCGGTCCTTGTTATCTCGATCACCTAATCCCGGGAAGTTGTTGGGCAATAACATGTCACTGGATTGTCCGTTACCAGCATCTTTGGCACCCAAGTGATCCGCCGTGGGCATGAATGTGGTCGGGTAGGGTGTCATGGTGCTCACTTGAGGACTAAATGTGGTAGGCACCGTGCCCATGGATGCCGGCGTGAGAGAAGCCGGTACAATGGGAAGTGGCGTGCGATCCTTATATGCACGTTCATCTTGGTACCTATCCCGATCACGTCTGGACACACGTTCGTCATATTCATGACTATGGGGTTTTTCACGGGAATAGTGACGCTCGTACCGGGCCATGTCCACGGGTGGCGGTGGCGGCGGTGGCGGCGGTAAATTGGGTTTCTTGGTATTTGGCGGTGCTGTAGCTGTGGGTGTCGATTTATGTGTATTTAATGATTGAACAAAATTATTTCCCATTTATATATAAGCACATACAAATAAACAGTCTAAAACTTGTTATTTAGTTGAATAGATTTTGGCATCGACGACCCTACCCGGGATATGATTGCATATATGATTACAAATATGTAATAAAAATCTAGAGAATATATATCAGGTTTGTCACATGTCGAAACAGTTTATTTTGTGTAAAAATTTAGTAATAATGATGCTAATTATGATCATGATCTATCTTCTGGTCGCAGCGTTCGCCACGTCCCCGATCCAAGAAGGTTTGGACGGGGTTTATACGATGTCACAAACCACCATTGACCATGCCACTGGGAATACCATCATAAAAACGATTGATACGGCCGGAAACTACAACGTGGAGGTGGTTCAACAATCGACGCTGGTTGGGAACGCCCCGGGACCCACGACCGCTCCTCCGCCCACCACGGCCCCGCCCACGACGGCACCGCCCACGACGCCCCCGCCTCCCACCGTGCCACCATTGACCCAGACGGATGTGGTTAAACTCATCAATACGGCCATTTCCAGTTTAACGACCCCTCCGGCACCTCCTACACGCCCACCCACGCATCCTCCCGCACCGGCAACCGCGAATCCGCAGTCGGCTGCCTTGTCAAATCAAGTTTTAACAGCATCGAATTCCACGATAGCTGCCCTGGCGTCGGCCTTGACGTCGTTATTACATAATGTGAATTCGGGCAGTTCTTCCGGGGTGTCTTCCAGTTCACACATAGCTTCTGGGGTTGCCGCGATGCCGGCCGGGGTGGCCGCTCCGGCGTCTCACCTTGCTTAATGTCGTCTATATGATAAAAATTGAATAGTAGATCCTATAGTAACATGACCTATATAGCAACTAGACCGTCATACTCATGCCTCGCCGAACGTACCAAAACAAGGACATATATGGTTACATTGCCGGATTAAAAAGTATCGTTGCGACCACGCGTTTCAGTGATATCACCTGGGGAGACAATCAACGGTACCTGGATCGCGCCCAGAACGATGGAACGATTTCTTCCAAAATACAGTGCATGTATCCGTGCAGTCATGTCATCGGTTCAAATATTCCCATGAACACCAATGTCATGGTATTGGAAATGAACAATACGACCAACAAATTGATGGGGGTAGGGCTCATTAAGAACATTAGCCCCCTCTTCAATAAATACCAAGTATATGAGATTGAACGGTACAATACCTATACCTATCTGGGTGGCTATCATATACCAGTGGGTGACTTGAACGAAGAGGAAACCAAACTGTTTTCCATCTTGGAATCCCTGTGTTTCCGCGGTTACCGACATCAAAAACGTTTGACGGGCATCACGTGTTTTCCTTACGATATTCTCTACGATTATCGCGAGGAACACGGTATTGATCTGGTAGTAGAATTGACCAAGATGTTTAAAGTCCGGTTCATGAAGGCGGAATAACATCCTCGATGCGCTTGTTACCTCGTACACTTGATGTTTTTTTTTTACAAATTGCTCGGTGGGCACTGAGCGCTTTTGGATTCATCGCCGTGAACGATTTGCATATGTCACATATGAGGGTATTTAGCTTGGTCGTGGCAAAGGTGGAGGAGAGTAAATCGTTCAACGTACTCAACGTAAGTTCCTTCATATCTGCGACCATACGTTTATGGTGTTCATTAAGATTCAGGATAATTTTTTCGCGCTTTTCCAAGAAGGACTGGTACTGCTGGTTGATCGAAGATAGAATGTCCTCGGGAACGGTAGTGCATTTATCGGTGTGATGTTTGAGTTTATCGGTTAAATGGTCGATGATGTCGCAGGCAACCGTGATCTTTTCCGGATCATAATTCATGTTGTGAATATAGACCAAGACGTTGCCATGATTGATGTCAATCTCAAAGTTCCGTTTGAGGGCAATGCCGGAGCGCTGTGACATGAGTATCCCACTGCAATTTTGTTGTTCGACATCTACCAAGAATTTATCCACCTCTTTCTTGGGTACATTGACCGAGTCATAATTTTTATTTTCAAACAGTATGGTGGGTTTCCCCTCGCGTTTAACCATAAAATCGCCGGCACTCGTTTGCCCCGTGGTGTTGATGATTTCGCTGGAGGGGAACAGCGCACATAGCACATGATTGAGCATATTCTCACCGAATTCCCCCTTTTTTTGAGATACCTTGTATTGACGAAGAAACGTCACCAAGTCTTCGTTCAGCTTTTCTTGGTGGTTTTGGTGAATAGCCGAAACTTCTTGGACATTTTGGAGACTGTGACGTATACGTTCTTCACTCGCGGTGATATTTTTCATCACATTTTGTTGGACTTGACCCAAGAGTGTGTTGTATTCTTGGGACAAGATGAGATGTATCTTGTCCATGGAGACGTCACTTTTGCTGCCATCGAGATATTGGGTCATCCGCTCTTGGATGGTTTGTACCAAGCGCTCATGATCTTCTTGTACCATGCGTGTTGTTTGTTCCAAGATGGTCCGTTGTTCTTGGGCCAGTTTATCCAATAGAAACAACTTGTGTTCTTGGGTGTGGTGATCCACGATAGTTTTGATGTTGTCGACACAGCTGTCTTTCATCTCGTGAAATTTATGGGTAATCTGGTGGGCTTGGGCATCTATACCGCGTTTGAGTTCATGGAGGTGCGTGAAAATATCTTTAGCCGCATTCTTGGGTATGTCTTCTTGGTTGACCAAGAAGGTTTCGTAGAGGTCAATGAGCGCGAGGTTGACATGTTCAATATTTAGGTGCTTGTGGGTGTCATAGAATGCCACAATTCTTGGGTGATTGATACAAATATCACCCATAATTCGTCTATAGGGTATAATTATTTTATGTTTATATACATAGGAAAGGGTACGATATAAAACATTCCTCATGTGTAATCCCTATATTCACGATGATGAATAGTGGTGATTTCAAATCTAGTATGCTCAAGTGCGAGTGGTTGAATTTTCGCACCATTGTTCTTGGTAGTATTGACCCGACGCACCAAGAATTTTACGATTATTTAGAAGAACCCGCACGGTACGATTACACCAAGATGTACGACGGGTGCATTTTATATGTCAAAGTGATCTATGTCGCCGCTTTTTTTCGCGATATTTTTCCCCAGATTCCGTGCAGGTTCATCTTGGTGACCGGGTGCGACGATCCTACTGTACCTTATGACATCTTCCCGGACACCCAAGAATTTACGCGTTATATTGATGATGACAAATTGATACGGTGGTACAGCATGAACTGCATTGTGGGTCTGTCCCCCAAATTGGCACCCATTCCCATTGGTCTCGATTATCACACGGGCGCTAGGCGAACCATTGATTGGTTTGATGACAAAATTGTGACGCCAGAACAGCAAGAGAAAGCGTTGAATGCATTGCGTTCGACCATGTTACCACGTTGCAAGCGCAAACTATTGTGCTACAGCAATTTCAACATGACGGCGGGAAATTACCATCGGTTTGGTTACCCAAGAATACGCGCATTACAAGAGATACCCCGGGATCTCATGTATTACGAGATGACACGTCCTAACCGGATTACGAGTTGGGAAAATCAGGCCAAGTGTGCTTTTGTTATCTCGCCGCTTGGTAACGGTATGGATTGTCATCGTACGTGGGAGGCATTGCTGCTTGGGTGCATTGTCATTGTAAAAACGTCTCCTCTAGATATTTTGTACCGGGATCTTCCAGTGGTGATCGTCCAAGAATGGACCGAAATCACGCCCGCCTTCTTGGAACATATACTTTTAACATATGAAACCAAAACATTTTGTTACGATAAACTCACGTCAAAGTACTGGATAGATATCATTCGATCCACACCCATCACAACAACCTCATACAAAGAATATTGACGCAAATGAGTGCGTAAATGGTGTCATGTACCAAGGAG
>Ga0114968_10000222_pt1 | contig 42156 bp, 33 predicted proteins | sample M_130807_EF_Meta_FD_87020 | JGI IMG/M metagenome (GOLD analysis project Ga0114968, IMG submission 87020) | Freshwater microbial communities from Lake Montjoie, Canada to study carbon cycling - M_130807_EF_MetaG | ecosystem: Environmental > Aquatic > Freshwater > Lake | place: Lake Montjoie... | reverse complement strand
TTTGCGCATCTTGCGGAACAGCAATCAGGTACACCGACAAGTTGGCTGCCGCTTTGCCACTGGAAACTTGGATCTGAATGCGCCCAGTTCCAGAAAGGTGCATAGGCTCATCTAAATTGCTCCAAAAAAGAAGTCTATTTTGCTCGTTTTTTGGAGAAAGGAGTTGGATGGCGCTAAGGTTAGCGTCGTCTGTAAAAGTGAGTTTTTCCGTTGTTTTTCCTTCCCGCGCCAATGTGCCTGTGTTCGAACCAGCCGGACTAGGATAATAGCGCTGTGCTTTGGCCTTCGGATTTGGAAAGGCACTTTGCGCTTTTGCCTCGCGTTCGCCTTTCGGGACAATCCAGGCGTCGGCAAGTTTCTCGACGCCATTATTGACGCCATGCAAATACTTGGTAAACCACATGTTCATCATCCAAAGTGGCGGAGGGTAGCCGTGGCTCAACTGATTGTAATAAATTTTGGCGGGTAGCCCCATTTTTTTGGCCTGCTCATAAAAGCGAAAGCTATGCTCGGCCATCACATTCCAGTCCTCAAAACCATGACACATAAACAAAGCTGCTTTCATGCTGTCCATTTGTGTGAGATAATCTCTAGCTGCCCAGAAATCATTGTAGTCGCCGGTCAGGCGGTCTTGGCCTGGAACCAGTACTTTGTCGCGCATGAACGCATCGTTGTGCGCCCGATTTTCAGGGTCGCCACTGTGCACGAAATCGTATAAAATATCGGTGTCTTCGCCCAAATAACCACCCGGCGAGCGCACCAAACCATTTGATCGGTAATACAAATACCAAGAACTCACCGGTGCATTCGGAATGATTGCCTCCAAGCCTTTGACGCCCGTGCAAGCAGCTGCCAAACACAAAGTGCCGTTATAAGAAGTGCCCATCATGCCCACTTTTCCTGTGGACCAAAAAGCACTCACGGTGTCCATTCCGGTGCGCGTGGTGTAACCAATACCTCTACCACAAAGCCAATCAATGACCGCAGCCGGCGCCAACTTTTCGTTCTCACCACCAATCGTCGGCACCCCATCAGAAAACCCAGTTCCGGGCGAAGAAGAATAGACCGTAATGTATCCGCGTTTAACCCAAGTTTGGTCCTGAAAATAAGCCTCAAGCGGTCGGTTTTCCTTGCGTTTAGCCACAGCATGTTTGTGTGGCGGCGGCGTAGCACCAATTTCATGGTTCACATCCCAATAATAGCTCTTCGAGTCGCCACCCGTTCCCGCAAAATAAGGACTCGAGGTGTAAATTATGGGCAATTTGAGCCCTTGTGTATTGGTCTGCACCGGGCGCGTCAAAAAGACATGCATGCGGTCTAGCTTCCCGTTCTGATCGCTGTCAAAATTGGTCTGCACCCACAATTCCTCCTTGATCCACTCCGACGGCTCACTAAATGCCGGCACAAGTTGCGCTTGCCCTTCTTTAAAGACAGGTTGGGCTTGTTGGGCGTAGGAGTGGATCAGTAAGAGTAGGAGGAAGGGGAGGGATAGGATTTTTTGCATTTGAGAGGTTGCTTATATGCTATAAAGATAGTAATATAAAAAAAAAGCCCCAAGAACTTGAGGCTTGAAAGGAGTGGTCCCACACGGGCTCGAACCGTGGACCCACAGATTATGAGTCTGTTGCTCTAACCAACTGAGCTATAGGACCGGTAGTTATTTCCTAAAGAGGAGCTAACGACGGCTGCAAATTTAGTAAATTTTTATTGTGCTTTTGAACATCTTAGCGTAAATTCTGTAATTTCCGGATAAATGCCCACTCTGCCCGGGAAGCCGAGGTAGCCGAAGCCGCGGTTGACATACAAAAACTGCTTTTCTACTTGATACAAGCCCGCCCATTTGGGGTATACGAAAGATACAGGGCTCCAGCGCAGGCCAAAGCGCTCGATGCCGAATTGCATGCCGTGGGTGTGGCCGGAGAGCGTGAGGTCGATGTCCGTATGGATCACTTGTGCGTCAAAATGGCTGGGGTCGTGGCTGAGTAAAAGTTTGAAGCCTTCGCCCGTTTGAGCCAACGTTTCTTCGAGTTTGCCGCTTTGCCTGAACATCGAGCGCCCCCAGTTTTCGACGCCTAAAAGCCAGAAGTTGTTGTCGAGTTCGACCGCTCTATTGAGTAGGGGTGTCCAGCCGACGCGTTCATGCATCCGGACGAGTTCTTGGAGGTTGGCGGCTTTTTCGTGGTCGTAGTCCCAGGAGATGTAGTCGCCGTAGTCGTGGTTGCCCAAAATGCTGTATTTGCCTTTTTTAACTTCAATTTGCGAAAAGAGTGGCTCCCAACCCTTGAATTCGTCGGCTTTGTTGTTGACTAAATCGCCGGTGAACAGAAAGTAGTCGGCGTTGCGGGAATTGATGAGGTCAATGGCCTTTTGTACTTTGTGGGTTTGCCCATAGAAACTCCCGATGTGTACATCAGAAATTTGAATGAATGTGGCACCATCCATGGCCGCAGGGAGGTGTTCGAAGAAAAGTTCTACCGGGCGTACTTTCCAGTTCCAGCGCCCAAAGAAAATACCGTACAATATTGCTAAAAAATGCAGGAAGGCGAGTGTAAAACCAATGTTGCGGGCAAGTTCGAGTTGAAAGGTGAGAAATACCAAGCCAGGAAGCAAATATACAATTGCAGGTAAGGCAAGTGTCACAAATAGGCCAAATATCGAGAAGCCTAGTTTGTAATTGCTGCGCATTTTGACATTGCGAAAGCCCCACATGAAAAGCAAGATGCTGCCAATAATCAGGCTTAAATGTAAGAAGCCCAAAGCGGCTAAATAAACGTTGGGAATGCTCCAAATGGCGAGCAAAAAGATCCATTCAGAGACAACAAGGAGGAGAAGAAAAAGGAGAAAGAGCATATTACATCCAGGATCCGCCTACGGAAATGATATTGGGCAGCGCTAAGTATTCCGGGTAGGTTTCTTCCGTGATGCCGCCAGTGGGGCAGAATTGAATGTTCGGAAACACTTGGCCATAGGCTTTGAGCGCGCCTAAACCACCAAATAAATTGGCAGGGAAAAATTTAAAGGTGTCCCAACCAAACTGGATGCCTTCGATGATTTCACTTGGTGTAGCTACTCCCGGAATGAATGCGATTTTACTTTGTTCAAAAAGTGGGGCGAGGGTGGTATTGAGGCCCGGGCTGACCATAAAATCGATGCCGAGTTCAACTGCTTTTTCGATTTGTTCAGCTTTCACAACCGTACCCATGCCAATTGCGCAGCGGTCGCCATACAATTTTTTGGCAAGTGCAATGCAGTCGTAAGCAGCTGCTGTGCGCAATGTAATTTCTATGCAAAAAATGCCGCGCACAATAAGCGCGTCCATTTTAGGTACCACTTCATCGGTACTATTAAAAGTCACGACGGGGATGGTCGGGTGTTGAGAAAGGACGGTGCGGATGTCGTTTTGAGCCATATTGTCAATTTGACACAAAGGTCGTTATTTTTCGTTTACGACACCACAAACCATTGTTTTTCTTGGTTGTAAGGGTCGAGTTGTTCATAGATCTGTGCAATTCGCTCAGAAAGCGCGCCATCTGGGCAAAAATTCAGGATGTTCGTGCTGCGCTCTTGGAGTTGGCCCTTGGGTTGAATTTTTTCTGAGAGTTGCTCAATTTGCTTGAGCGCTTTGTCGTATTTAGCCTTGCGTGTTTTTTCAAATCGTTGCTCGAGTGCTTCGCGTTGTTTTTGAATGCGGGTCAGTTCGGCTTCGATAGTTCTTTTTTCTTGGGGTAGTGCTGCTTCAACAATTTTGAAAAAAGCGTCCTTGTAGCCACTCCAAAGTTCTTCCAAATGACCATAATTGGGTTCTTGATCGCCGACTTGTTCGAGGTAGCGTTTTTTTAGTGCCGTTTTGTCGGTCAGCAAATCTTGTTTTTCAAAACCTAAGTTTTCGATTTGGTCGAGGTCTTTGGTTTGCAATAAATAGCCCCCAGCGCGTTGAATGCTCAGCGGAAAGGGAAGGTTTAGACAAGCAAATGCTTGCGGCAGTTGTTGCCAATACGCGATTTCACTGGGGCCGCCAACGTAGGCCAAATTGGGTAAAATCCATTCTTGATAGAGCGGCCTGAGTACTACATTTGGTGAAAGTTGCGCGCTGTCTTTCTGCTCGAATTGAAGGGGTCCTGATTTTTCAATCCTTTCTCTTTTCGCCTCCGCCAATAGAAACAAGTTTGATTCCTTGCTTTCAATTGGTGTGGGAAGGTTCTTTTCTCGAAGTGTTCGGGTATTTTGAACAACGGCCTGATGAAGCTCAGCAGTAAACAAATCTTTTTGCCAGATAGGCCAGGCGCTTTCTTTCAAGCGTGCGTCGTCGGCGTCGATGATCAGCAGTCCATATTCATTAAATAAGGCGTGTACAAAAGAGAAAAATCCCTCTCCATACTTCTTTTCTTCCAGAGAAGTTAGTAAGTGATGGATTTCGCTGTCCGGATGATTTTCAAATTTCGCCTTCAAGTCATGGAGCAGTGGGCGCAGCTCCGATGTGTCAAAACGTCCTACAGCACCTTTTTGCGCGCTCTCCCAGGTCCATTTTTGACCAAAGAGCAGAAAGCTCCTGATTTCTTCGAAATCATGGTCTTCGGAAGCCATCCAGTACACTGGCACAAAATGTTGTTCGGGGAACTTTGTATTGAGGTCGGTGCTCAGTCTGATGACGTGTAAAATCTTGTAAATAAAATACAAAGGGCCCGTCATTAAGCAGAGCTGATGCCCTGTGGTAATGGTAAAAGTATCGGGGTCTTGTAGAAGTGCTAAATTATTTTTGAGCTTTTCTGAAACCGAAAGGCCCTTGTATTTTTCTTCCAATACCTCCGTCAATAGCGCGCGCTGCTCGGCAGAGAAACTTTGCTTTTTGAGTGCAATTTGCTGGGCAAAGGAAGAAAATAGAGCGTCTGTCATTTTACATATTGCGACGGTACTGGCCGCCGACCTCAAACAAGGCGTTGGTGACCTGTCCCAATGAAGCGACTTTACATGTTTCCATGAGCTCTTCGAAGATATTGAAGTTCTGAACAGCTGCTTCTTGCACTTTGGAAATGCCTTCACTCGCCGCTGCTTGCTGCGCGCTGTGCAAATTGTTGAGCATACTGATTTGGTAGGCTTTTTCTTCTTCGGTAGCGCGGATCACTTCTTTGGGCAAAACCGTTGGCGAGCCTTTGGAGCTCAAGAAGGTATTGACGCCAATGATCGGGAATTCGCCGGTGTGTTTGAGTGTTTCGTAATACAAAGATTCTTCTTGAATTTTGGAGCGTTGGTACATGGTTTCCATGGCACCCAAAACGCCTCCGCGTTCGGTAATGCGGTCAAATTCAGTGAGTACGGCAGCTTCTACAAGTTCTGTGAGCTCTTCTATGATAAATGCACCTTGCAGCGGATTCTCATTTTTGGCCAAGCCGAGTTCGCGGTTGATGATGAGCTGAATGGCCATGGCCCTGCGCACAGATTCTTCGGTAGGCGTGGTGATGGCTTCGTCGTAGGCGTTGGTATGCAACGAATTGCAGTTGTCGTAGATGGCGTAAAGTGCCTGCAGCGTGGTGCGGATGTCGTTGAAGTCGATTTCTTGCGCGTGCAAAGAGCGCCCGGAGGTCTGGATGTGGTACTTGAGCATTTGTGCACGTGCGTTTGCACCGTATTTGCGCGCAAGGGCTTTGGCCCATACGCGGCGCGCCACACGGCCAATGACGGCATATTCTGGGTCAATGCCATTCGAGAAGAAGAACGACAAGTTGGGCCCAAATTCATTGATGTCCATGCCGCGGCTCAGGTAGTATTCTACGTAAGTGAAGCCGTTGGCGAGCGTAAAGGCCAATTGGGTAATGGGGTTGGCGCCTGCTTCTGCGATGTGGTAGCCAGAAATAGAGACCGAATAGAAGTTGCGTACGCCGTTGGCAATAAAGTATTCCTGGACATCGCCCATGAGGCGCAATGCAAATTCGGTAGAGAAAATACAAGTGTTTTGTGCTTGGTCTTCTTTGAGGATGTCTGCTTGTACGGTGCCGCGCACTTGCTTGAGCGTATCGGACTTGATTTGCGCATACACGTCGGCTGGCAAGACTTGATCACCGGTGACACCGAGTAGCATGAGGCCGAGGCCGTCGTTTCCTTCAGGGAGTTCGCCTTGATACGCTGGGCGCGCGCTTCCTTTGGCTTTGTAAATAGCGGCAATTTTAGCTTCTATTTCTGCTTCTAAACCATTAGCCTTGATGTATTTCTCGCAGTTTTGATCGATGGCCGCATTCATAAAATAAGCCAACAACATTGGTGCAGGGCCATTGATGGTCATGGAAACTGACGTTGCCGGATGGCTGAGGTCAAAACCTGAGTACAATTTTTTGGCGTCGTCTAGACAGCAAATAGACACCCCAGAGTTGCCAATTTTGCCGTAAATGTCCGGACGCAAGTCGGGGTCGTTGCCGTAAAGCGTAACGGAGTCAAAAGCTGTAGAAAGGCGTTTGGCGGGCATGCCAAGCGAAACATAGTGGAAACGCTTGTTTGTGCGCTCAGGGCCTCCTTCGCCGGCAAACATGCGCGTGGGGTCTTCACCTTCGCGCTTGAATGGGAACAAACCAGCCGTGTAAGGGAACTCACCTGGTACGTTTTCTTGTAAAACCCAACGCAGGATGTCACCCCAACTGTGGTAGTTTGGCGTGGCTACTTTCGGGATCTGCAAATATGATAAAGACTCAGTGTGTGTTTGGATTGTTAAGATTTTGTCGCGGACCTTGAACTGGTATTCCGGATTCTTGAAGGCCTGTTTTTTGGCATCCCAGTTTTGAAGGATTTCCCAGTTTTTGGGGTCAAAGTTGAGTTTTTCTTGCTCAAAGGCTTCTTGTAGGCCTTTGACGAGGCGGTCTTTGTCTTCTAGATTGGAAGCTTTTAGGGTTTCCATGGAAACCTGTAGGCCGTGGAGTTTGGTTGCCACATTTACTTGTGCCTCGACCCAATTGTCATAAGCGCGGTTGCTTTCAGAAATTTCGGAAAGGTAGCGGGTGCGCTCTGGCGGAATCACATAAATTTTTTGCGACATCTCGCGGGTAATGGCAAATGTAGACTGGAGGTTGCCGCCTGTTTTTTTCACGATATAATCCATGATCACCTTGTATAGCGTGTTCATGCCGGGGTCGTTGAATTGTGAAGCGATGGTGCCATATACAGGCATGTCGTCTACTTGGCTGTCCCAAAGGTTGTGGTTGCGTTGGTATTGCTTGCGGACATCGCGAAGGGCGTCTAGGGCGCCGCGCTTGTCGAATTTGTTGAGTGCAATGACGTCGGCGAAGTCGAGCATGTCGATTTTCTCTAGTTGGGTCGCGGCGCCGTATTCGGGCGTCATGACGTACAAAGACACATCGGAGTGGTCTAAAATCTCGGTGTCAGATTGCCCGATACCAGAGGTTTCGAGGATAATGAGGTCGTAGTTGGCCGCTTTCAAGATAGAAATGGCTTCCGCTACGTGCTTGGAAAGTGCAAGGTTGGACTGACGCGTGGCCAAAGAGCGCATGTAAACGCGCGGGCTTTTAATGGCGTTCATACGGATGCGGTCGCCGAGGAGTGCGCCGCCGGTTTTTCTTTTCGAAGGGTCTACGGAGACCACCGCTAGTTGCTTCTCTGGGAAGTCGAGCAAGAAACGGCGCACGAGCTCATCTACCAAAGAAGATTTACCCGCTCCGCCTGTACCGGTGATTCCCAATACCGGAACTGCGGTTTGTGCACCTGCTGTGCGCAAGGCATTCAACAATTCGGTATTTTCTTCTGGATAGTTTTCGGCAGCACTGATGCAGTGTGCCAAAGTTGGAATGGATTTTTGCGCTACAGCCGCCAAGATACTTTCGCTAGACTCTTTTTTGGCTTGCCCCACCGCAAAATCACATTTTTGAATCAGGTCGTTGATCATGCCTTGTAGGCCCATAGAACGTCCGTCGTCGGGGTGGTATATGCGCGTGATGCCGTAAGCTTGTAGTTCTTCGATTTCAGAAGGCAAGATGGTGCCGCCACCGCCGCCAAATATTTTGATGTGAGGCGCTCCTTTTTCTTGCAAAAGGTCGTGCATGTATTTGAAGTATTCCATGTGGCCGCCTTGGTAGGAGGTCATGGCAATAGCCTGGGCATCTTCCTGAATAGCGCAGTTGACCACTTCTTCCACAGAGCGGTCGTGGCCCAAGTGAATGACTTCGCAGCCCGTTGCCTGAATAATGCGGCGCATGATGTTGATGGCAGCGTCGTGGCCGTCGAAGAGTGCCGCAGCAGTTACGATGCGGATTTTATGTTGTGGGATGTATGCTTGAACGGGTTCCATAAGGATATTGATTGATGCGCAAATTTAGGTTTTTTTCAGCAATTTTAGCCATTCACGATTTTCTCCACAATGCTTGCCACTGCCGGGCAAATGAGCGTGTTTTGCGCTGTTAAATCCATGATTTGATACATGTTTTTGCGGTCGGTGTGGGGGTATTCGCGGCAAGCCAATGGGCGGTCGTCGTAGACGGCACAAGTGTTGTCTTCAAGTAAATTGAAGCAAGGCGAGGTTTTGAGTACGTAATCGTCGTCTTCGTCGCATTTGAGGTAGCGTTCCACCAACTGACTTTCTTTCAAGCGCAATGCTTTGGCCATGCGGCGGATGTCGGGCTGTCTGAAAATCGGACTTGTCGTTTTGCAGCAATTAGCGCACTTCAGGCAATCGCGTTGCGCAAATTCTTTTTGATGCGCCGCAGAAAAGCGCTGATCGAGGTCTTTGGGTTTTTGTTTGTTCCATTTCTTGAGTTGTTGTTGGTTGCTCTTGAAATTGGTTTTAGCCAAAGTCAATATTTCCTTGTCTTTACTTGAAATCTCACCCATTGATGCACTAACTTTGTACGAAGATACAATCAAAATGGAATTTCCGCAGTTCAGAAAACTCGAGAATGGCAAGTCACTTTACAAAATTACGGCGCCCAACCAATTTGTGGAACTCCAACAAGTTGGCAGCAAATGGTTTGTGTACCAATTTACGGTGGAGCAATTTCCGGATTTATTGCGTCTACAAGAAATGCTACGGGCCAATCAATCTTTCTTAGAGATTCCAGAAGCTGAATTTCATGCCATTTTTTCGAAACTTTAAACAAACAAACCTTTCAAATCGTTACCATATCATGAAAAACACCGCACTCATCACCGGCGCTTCATCCGGAATCGGAAAAGAACTCGCCCGCATCCATGCCTCCAAAGGAGGAGATTTGATTTTAGTAGCAAGAAGAATCGAATTACTCAATAGCTTAAAGGAAGAGCTCGTTCAAAAATACAAGGTCACCGTTCAAGTGATCCAAAAAGACCTCAGTGTGTTGGGCTCGTCTCAAGCAGTTTATGACGAAGTGACGCAAAACGGTTGGCAAGTTGATTATTTGTTCAACAACGCCGGTTTTGGCGGCAAAGGTGCTTTTTTAGACCGCGACCTGGAAGCTGATGTCGAAATGGTGCGCCTCAACGTCATGGCCCTCTTGAAATTGACGCATTTGTTTGGAAAGGATATGAAAGCCAGAGGAAAGGGTAAAATTTTGCAAACCGCGAGCACTGCAGGTTTTTTACCTGGCCCATATCAGAACACCTATTTTGCCACCAAGGCGTTTGTGGTTTCGCACACGCAAGGTTTGGCGCATGAGCTCAAAGGAAGCGGTGTTACGGTAACGGCACTTTGCCCGGGCCCTGTTGAGACCGAATTTGCTCAAGTGGCAGGCTTTGGCGGTTCGCAAATGTTCGACGGTGCCGCAAGCGCATACAAAACGGCTCTCAAAGGTTACAAAGCCATGGAAAAAGGCAAGGTCATTTGCATCTCCGACTTCAAGTTTACCTTCCTCATCAAAGGACTCTTGCCCTTTATGCCGAGCTCCATTACGGCTGCGATCATCGCCAAAATGCAGCAATCCTAAGACTTTTATTTGTAGCTTTGCACTATGCTTAGCATTCCACTCTTTTTAAGCGATGTAGCTGGCTCTGAAGTCATCGTCATCGTTTTGGTTGTGTTGTTGTTCTTTGGTTCAAAGAGCGTTCCGGGTATTGCCAAAACCCTCGGTCAGGCGCTGTATCAAGTGCGCAACGCCTCCAACGAGCTCCAGCAAGAAATCAGAAGGTCAGGTCAGGAAATGAAAGCCGACCTCAATTTAGAGGGTATTCTCAAAGAGACCGAAGAAACGCTCGTGGCTCCTTTGGATCAAATGACCACCGACATCGACAACACGATGCACTACGGCAGCTTGCCCAAGCAAGTCAAGCAACAAGTCACGGCCGGTAACCCCGTAGAAGAACCTTCCGATATCACTGAAAAACAGGATATCCAAGAACAAGCACCTTCAAACCCTGAATCATGACACAAGTCGGCATCATCATGGGCAGTAAGTCAGACTGGCCAATCATGCAAGAAGCGAAAATTATTTTGGAACAATTTGGCATCGCAGTGGAAGCTGAGGTTGTATCTGCACACCGCACGCCAGATAAAATGTTTGCTTACGCCAAGTCTGCTGCTGACAGAGGTTTGAAAGTGATCATTGCGGGTGCTGGTGGTGCAGCGCATTTGCCCGGCATGACCGCCTCAATGACATCCTTGCCCGTAATTGGCGTGCCCATCAAGTCTTCAAATTCTATAGACGGCTGGGACTCTATTCTTTCGATTTTGCAAATGCCCAACGGCATTCCCGTTGCTACAGTAGCCCTCAATGGCGCTAAAAACGCGGGTCTGTTGGCCGCGCGCATCATTGCTGCCTTTGATCCATCCGTTCAAGTCCAAATGGACGCCTACATGGCCGATATGGCCCAGCAAGTGCTCGACGCTAAGTTGTAAACTTCAATTTTGTATTTGCCTTCCACTTTGCGTTTATTCGTAGAGCAAGTACTTGCTACGCGTCACTAAAAACGCGTCTAGGCCTGGTTTCCAAGTGGCGCGTATTTCTTTGGCCGACCAACCTTTGTCGAGTTGTTCTTTAAGGCTGGCGGTGCCGGCAAGTCTATTGAAAAAAGAGGGCTGATCAATAAAAGCGATGGTATCTCCTAAAAGTTCTTTAGCGTTGATGAGGTAATTCAGGTTGAGTTGATAGCTTCTTTTGCTGGCATTTTGACTCAGGTCAATACCTTGACAAATTTTGTTGAGGTGCAATGGGTTTTTGGCGCCAATGGTTGGGATGGGCATAAATTGGTAGCTCAGGGCAGGGAATTGTGGGTGTCCGTAGATTTCAAATGGTTTGTCGGTTCCGCGGCCAACACTTACTGTGGTGGCTTCAAAAAGACAGAGGCTCGGATACAGTGAAATAGCTGCATCGGTGCGCAGGTTGGGGGAGGGCGCTACCGGTAGGCTGTAAGGCAGTTTGTGCTTGTAATTTCTGCAGGGAATGACCCATAATTGACAGCGTCTGCTGTTGTGCAGCCAGCCCTCGCCGTTGATCATCATGGCGTATTCGCCGATGGTCATGCCGTAGACAATAGGCACGGGGTGCATGCCTACAAAAGATTTGAAAGCGGGTTCAAGTACAGGGCCGTCGATGTAGTGGCCATTCGGATTGGGTCGGTCCAAGACCACCAATTGTTTGTTGTTTTCGGCGCAGGCCTCCATCACATAATGCAAAGTAGAGATGTAGGTATAAAACCTTACGCCAACGTCCTGGATGTCGTAGATGACGATATCTACGTCTTGTAATTGTTGGTCGGTGGGCTTTTTGTTTGAGCCGTACAAGGAAACCAATGGAAGTCCTGTTTTTTCATCAATGCTGTGGCTAATGTGTTGCCCCGCGTCGGCGTCACCTCTGAATCCATGCTCAGGAGCAAAGACTTTTACCACATTGAGATTCAGTGCTAAAAGCGTATCCACTAAATGAATTCCTTTAACTACCGATGTTTGATTTGCCACAACTGCAATGCGTTTGCCGCTCAGTGAATCGACGAATAGGTGAAGTCTGTCTATGCCGAGTTGAGGAGCGGCAATGCTTGGTTTTTGTTGACTGGTTTGGTTTGGGAAACCGGCCAAGGAGCTAGCATCTTCCTCTATGACGATGGTTTCGGCAAACTGAACTGGACTAGGGCTAAAAGATTTTGGTGCAAAAAGCCCGCAAGCAGAAAGCAAAAATAGGAGCAGCGCGACAGATGCCAAAACCTTTGTGTATTTTTGGACTTGTAAAAAAACTAATTTGTCATTCGAACGCTTCATATCTTCTCGGCTGATTCGTCAAAAGCACCTAGGGCTTCGGGTTTCTAGGCCTGTACTTCGGATTTCAGTACTGAGTATTGCGCTTGCTATTTTGGTCAATTCCTTGACGTTGGCAATTGTGCGCGGTTTTCAGCAAAAAATCAAAGACAAAATTACGGGTTTTAATGCTCCGCTTTTCATTTCCAAGGCGGGTTCTGCACATATTTTTGAGGCTGAAGCCCTCGATCGCCGCATTCCTTTTCTAAATGAACTAGAACAAATCCCTGGTGTCGGGAGCATTCAGGCCGTTGCATTTAAACCTGTTTTGCTGCAGTCAACACGCTTCAACGATACCATTCAAGTGGCGAGCGGTCAAGATTCATTGGTGCAGCGCCAAGATATGCTAGGACTCATGCTCAAAGGAGTCGATGCGCATTATAATTGGTCCTTTATTCAATCACATCTCGTGAAGGGAAGGCTACCAATGCAACAAAATTTAAATGAAGTATTACTTTCATTAGATGTTTCTAAAAAACTGAATATCAATTTAAATAATGACGTTTCTGCTTATCATATCAAGCAGCAACCAATTCTTAAAAAACTAAAAGTTGTCGGTATTTACAACACAGGTTTTTTGGAGTACGACCAAAAGCTGGTATTCGGTAATTTGGCATTGGTACAGCAAATGAGCGACAACGGCACGCAGCTTTCTTTGCGCCCTGAACTCGATGGAAAAGGACAGTTTTTAATTAAAGTAGAGGTTAAAGGAGATGCATCTAATTTATTGTTTGATTGGGGTTTGGGACAAGATGTTTATACCGCTCACCGCTTTGCATCTTTAAAGGATACAACACTCAAAGTATATGCTTACCGCTACCAAAATGATGGTGGACAGGCTGTACTCATCGATAGCGCAGCGCTTCAAATTGATGCGCCTGGTGTTTTATCTTATGCCGATTTGCAACTCGAAAACGGCGCACCACTTTGTCTGGTAGATGGCCTCGATGAACAAGTGTTCGCTACCAAAAAGGGGCCGCTGCGCTTTCACTTCAAAGATGGTAGCGGAACAAGCACGCAGTTTATTTCGGGTTTCGAGGTGGGGGTAAGTGATTTTGAGAAGCTTGCTAGCACCGAAAAAGCACTCAAAGAGGCTGTAGAAATGCGGCCAGTGAATCAACATCTTTTGCAAGTAACTAACATCCAAGATACAGAAGCCGATTTATTCGCTTGGTTACATTTTTTAGATTTTAATGTTTTGATTATTATATTTTTAATGTTGCTTATTGGGATTATTAATGTAGGTTCAGCAGTGCTTGTATTGATTGTTGTGCGCACCTCCTTTGTGGGCTTGCTGAAGGCTTTAGGCGCCAACAACCGCTCGATTCGTCGCATCTTTTTGTGGCAAGCAGCTTACCTGTTGTTGAGGGGTTTGCTCATCGGTAATTCCCTCGCGCTCGTTTTGTGCTGGTTGCAAGACCGCTTTACCCTGTTTAAACTCGATCCGGCGGTCTATTACCTAGATGCCGTTCCGGTCGATCTAAGTATTTGGAATTTCATCTTTATCAATGTCTTGACCTTTGGCACTTGTATGGTTGCTTTATTGTTGCCGAGTAGGGTTGTAGCGCGTATTTCACCAATAAAAGCCATCAAGTTTCAATGAGTTGGTTTGTAGGACAGCAGGTGAGTGTCTTGCGAGAGTCTGGCATCTTTACCATTCAGGAAATTCGGAAAACACAGTTGGTTCTCACCGATGAAAATGGTTTTTCTTACACTTATACGCATGACTTAGTGGTTGCGCGGCAAGCCATTGAGGTTCATAAAATTAAATATAAGGACGAAAATCCAAGCTCACACACCCACCGACAAAAGCCTTCTTCCGCCAAAGATAATGCCCTGCCAAGTATCGATTTGCATGCGGAAGTGCTCGGTTTACCACTTTATTATACAGCACATGAAGTTTTGTGCGCTCAAATTGTCGCTTTTCAACGTTACTGTAACCAACAATTTTATTCTAGAAAAGCTAAATTTTTGGTGATTCACGGTGTGGGCGAAGGTAGGTTAAAGAAAGAAATCAAACAATTGGTTTTGTCGCATGGCGGTATGTCCATGAACGACGCACAATGGAGTAATGGCACAGTAGGTGCTTCAAGAATTGAGCTCGTTATGAGCGCTTTTGAGCCTTTTTAAGGCAGTCCGATGTAGCCTTGTTTGCCTTTTGGAATGTCAAAAACCCACGTATAGTAGCCGATGAAATGCGAACTAAAATAGCCTAAGCGCGCGCGGAGTTCTTTTGGGAAGCCAATTTGCTGCGCAGCTGAGAGCCCGCTCATGCGCCACTGTGGCGCTACGCCATCTTGCTGACATGGTGCATGTCTTTGAGGGCCATAGAGTTTGGTGCCGTATTGGTATGCAACTTGCCACCAACTCGATCGAAATGTTTTTCCTTTCGGATTTTCTGGCGCAAAAGCATAATAGTTGCCCAACTGTATTTTTCCTTTTATTACACGAGCCATGCCCATTAAATAGGCGTGTCCCATGCTGTGGCTCACGACGTATAGGGTGTCGTTTTGTGGGTCGTTTCCATTTTTGGAGAGTTCTTGTAGGAGGTTGCGACCCGCTTGCTTGCCTGCTTGGTAGCGCTGGTTGAAGCCTTCCTTATTGGACTTGGTGGCTAATAGGTTGTAGGTCCTGACTTCTTGTTGGTTGGCGATTTTTGTCGTCGAACAATGGTGTGTGCCCACGCAAGGCTGTGGATATAATGAGGCGCTGCTCATGAATTGCAGTAAGGAACGGTGGTTGGAGGTGCGCACGCTATGGTGGCCATCGGCATAGAATGTGCGTTCTATTTTCAAACGTTTTTCAAATACAGGGATGAAATTTTCTTGGGGCCAATAATGAAAAAGATCTGAGCCGTAAATCAAATTCCTAGACCGCGGGTGCTCAAGTCCTTTGTCGTTGATAGCTTGCAGTGCTTTTTCGGGGTCTTGACTCGAAGAAGTAGGCCGGTAACCATTTACAAGTAAAAGTACCCGTTTGGGACGGTCTTTTTTCAATTCAAACGCAACGAGTTGTTTGTTGGCGAACTCGTAGATAAGTGCTGTGTCTTTGCCGTCGGCTTTTTTGTGGTGGAAAACAAACAACTGACTACTGGCCAGAACTCGTGTTGAATCTGGATGTGGTTTGAAGTAGCGCTTGTCGTATTTAAAGAAGAGTTTGCCGTCTTCTTGCTGCTCAAAATGAAGTACGGGTGAGGCACGCTGGGTGTACCATTTTTGTTTTCTTTTGATGTAGAGCTGATTGCGGGTGTGGCTGGTTTCCTTGGCCAGAAAATAGGTGCGGTTGTTTCGGCCCTTGTTGAGGGTGGTGACGGAAGCGTGTTTGAAATCGCTGAGTTGGTGAAAGCGAAAGTGGATCTGTGTATTGTAAAAATCGATGGCCCAAATGGCGACGGCGTTGCCTGCAACAACTGCTGCCCACAAAAAGAGCTTCAGTAGGCGATAAGACCAGCGCTTGAAAAAACGGCTTTCGGCCATGCGTCGATTGATGCGCCGAAATGTCAGTAATTGAAGTAAGATAGTCAGCAGCAAGGCTAATAAGTGAACGAGGGTCCAATCGATGCCTAGCAAAGAATAACGAATTTTAAAAAACGGGTTATTCGGATCTTTGTAATTGAGGAATTGATTGCGCTGTTCAAAAAAGACCAAGCCATGTTGTGGCCCTTTTGCGTGCTGGATGCTGCCATCGCGGTTTTCTGCCCAAGCAATATGCACAACCCTGCCGTTCTCGGCAAGAAACGAAAGGGGATTAAAAAGAAAGAGAAGGGTAAAAAGGAAGAAGCGATACACCTTACAAGTGCATGAAGTTCTTTTTTGCTAAAAGTTCGTCTTCGGATTCGCGGTAGGCTGGGTCGTCTACGCAGCAGTCTACGGGGCACACGGCAGCGCATTGTGGCTCGTCGTGGAAACCTACACATTCAGTGCACTTTTCGTGTGCGATGTAGTAGACATCCATGTTGACAGGTTCAAAAGCGTGATCAGCTTCGATTTCTTCGCCGTCAAGCGTTTGGATCAGGCCTTTGAGGGTGGTGCCATCAGTAAATTTCCACTCGGCGCCGCCTTCGTAAATGGCATTATTAGGACACTCGGGCTCGCAAGCTCCGCAGTTAATGCATTCGTCGGTGATCATGATGGCCATAAGTCAATATTTTTGTGCAAATATAACAACGACTGAGCGAATCTTTTGTGCGTTCGCGAACAAAAAAATTAGAAAAGCGTACTTTTGCACCGTGGAAAGAAGCCAAATTACCTCCGCATTTGCCGCCCTCGGAGCAATCCTAGCTGCAATTGCCAAAGATCAACCGCGTCCAGCGACCTGTACAACCGAAGAATGGGACGCACTGCTCGAACTCATACAAAGAGAGCAACACCACAACGGCTGGTTTACCGAAGATGCCATCAAAATGGCTCTTCAAGAAATTTCCTTTTGGTTACAAACAGAGCGCCTTGAAGAATGGCTTTCGCCTTATGCTTTTGCCGAGCAGCCTCAAACTGTGGCCTTGATTTTGCCCGGCAACCTGCCATTGGTTGGTTTTCACGACTTTCTTTGCGTGCTTTGCTCGGGCCACAAGGCGCTTGTGAAGCTCTCAAGTGAAGATGCGCGCTTGCTTCCTGCATTGGCCAAAATGCTCGTACTTTTTGAACCGGCTTTGCAATCTAGAATTGAATTTGTGCACGGCAAACTCTCCAATTACAACGCAGTAATTGCAACAGGTTCAAACAATAGCATGTTGCATTTCAAGCAATACTTTACGGGTGTTCCGCATTTATTGCGCGGGCACCGCAGTTCAATTGCTGTGTTAGACGGTTCAGAAACAGCAGCAGAACTCACCCAATTCGGACAAGACATCTTTCAATATTATGGCCGTGGCTGCAGAAACGTCACGCTTATGTTCGTTCCTGAGTCCTTTGAACTCAATCGGTTTTTTGAAGCCATGGTTCCTTATGCCGAGGTGGTCAATCATAAAAAATACGGCAACAACTACGACTACAATAAGGCCATTCACCTCATGAACCAAGTGCCCATCCTCGACAATCACTTTTTGTTGCTCAAGGAAAGCCAAGAGCTCCATTCACCGCTCGGCATGCTGCACTACCATCGTTACGCAGCTATAAATGAGGTTGAATCCTATCTCGAAGCAAATCGAGAAGAAATACAATGCGCAGTTGGTCACGGATACCTGCCTTTTGGTTCAGCGCAGTGTCCGCAGCTCACAGATTACGCCGACGGCATCGACACCATGCATTTTCTTGGTAACTTTGCCTCATGTCTCTTTTAGATAAATTCATGATCCGTTACAAAACGCCCCAAGAAATTGAAATCATGCGCGAAGCCGCGCAGGTAGTGAGCCGCACCCTTGGTTTGGTTGCCAAGCACATGAAGCCTGGCGTGACGCCGCGCTTTCTAGATCAATTGGCCGAAGATTACATCCGCACCCAAAATGCGATCCCAGGTTTCAAAGGTTTGTACGGATGCCCGAGCACGCTTTTGATTTCTGTAAACGAACAAGTGGTACACGGCTTGCCGACCGACAAACCAATCCAAGATGGCGACATCGTTTCGGTCGACTGCGGATCTATCTACAAAGGCTACTACGGCGATCACGCCTATACCTTTGAAGTAGGAGACGTAAGCGCCGAGAAAAAACAATTGTGCAAAGTCACTAAAGAATGCCTGTATCTAGGCATTGAGCAAGTTACTACATCAAACCGCATCGAAGACATCGGTTGGGCCATTCAGCAGCACGCCGAAGCGCATGGCTATGGTGTTGTCCGCGACCTCGTTGGGCACGGTTTGGGCAAAGAACTCCACGAAGAGCCACAGGTACCCAACTACGGCCGCCGCGGCCGCGGTAAAAAAATTCAAAATGGCCTCACCATTGCCATCGAACCCATGATCAACATGGGCACCGAAAAAGTCGAAACCCTCGACGACAAATGGACCATCGTTACCGCCGACCGCCAACCTAGTGCGCACTTCGAACACAACGTGGCAGTTGTCGATGGCGCCCCAGTAATCTTATCCACTTTTGATTTTATATACGAGGCTTTGGGAATGTGATTCTCTTTCAAAGATAATTTTGAATATTCTTGATATTACGCTTAAAAGTAAAGTGAATACAACCAACTGTTGTGTTCTTTTCTCTTTGCTTCCAACTACGTTAATTAGTTTTGTTGAAAATTTATTTAATGACAACAACTCCAACGATCAGCAAAAAAATTCTGAATGGCCGCAAATCAAAAGCTCTAACTCAATCTGAGTTAGGAGGTCTTATGTCGATTAGTTCGCAAGCGATTGGGAAGTGGGAGCGAGGCGAGTCTTTGCCAGATATTTATCAACTCAACAAATTAGCAATAATTTTTAATGTGAGTCTCGATTACTTCGTTCAAGATTCAGTTAGTGAAATTAGTCACACAAATCATTTAGAATCAGACACTGAACTCATCGTTAAAAAGGATAGCCAGGTCTTAGAAAGAGATCTTTCGAAAGGAAATTGGGAGGCCTTTCATTTTTCTCAATTACTCGGTATTGCGCCAAATATTTCGAAGTCGAATTTCAAAGATTGTCATTTTTATAAAATGGGCTTTCGAGGTGTTAAATTTCAAAATTGTAATATTGAATCTTGTGACTTTAATTCTTCAAATCTTTCAGATGCGAGTTTTTCTGGAAATAATATATTAGATTCGAAATTTAACGAAGGAATTTTAACTAATTCGAATTGGTATAAAAGTAACCTCGAGTCTTGTGATTTTACGAATGTAGATTTCTCTTTAACAAATTTTGAACTCGTTAATATCGAAAATTGTCAACTTCAAAATACAAAATGGGAACACACCAAGTTTTTAAAGTCCAATTTGAGTAAAATTATTTTTACTGGAAGAATAGAATTTTGCCACTTTGAAAGAGTTTCATTCCACAAAGTTCAATTTAAAGATGCAGCGCTAATTAACACTTTTTTTAAAGATATCAAAAGCGTAAAACACATCACTTTTGAAAACTGCAAATGTGATCAAATAACCTATGATTTATTAAATATAAGCCATGCAAATTTAGATGGTTTGGACATTGTTTAAATCATTAGTAGTTTTAGAGATAAATAAAAAAAGCGCCTTTTGGGCGCTTTTACATTTATTCCAGATTTGATCTTACAAGTGTATGACCTCGCCGTAAGCCGCTGCTGCAGCTTCCATAATGGCTTCGGACATTGTTGGGTGCGGGTGAACTGTTTTGATGAGTTCTTCGCCGGTTGTTTCTAGTTTGCGAACCGCAACGAGCTCAGCTACCATTTCGGTCACGTTCGCGCCAATCATGTGTCCGCCGAGGAGTTCGCCGTATTTGGCATCGAAAATGAGTTTCACAAAACCGTCTTTGGCACCGGCAGCGCTTGCTTTACCTGAGGCCGAGAAAGGGAATTTGCCGACTTTGATTTCGTAACCTGCCTCTTTGGCTGCTTTTTCGGTCATGCCGACGCTTGCTACTTCTGGAGAACAGTAAGTACAACCCGGGATGTTGCCGTAGTTGAGTGGCTCTGGGTGGTGACCTGCGATTTTCTCGACGCAAATGATCCCTTCGGCAGAGGCAACGTGTGCCAAAGCTGGGCCAGGAACAACATCGCCAATAGCATAATAGCCCGGTAAATTCGTTTGGTAGTAGTCGTCAACAAGAATACGGCCTTTATCTACGATGATTCCGAGTTCTTCTAGGCCAATGTTTTCGATGTTGGTGACAACACCTGCGGCTGAAAGGACGACATCGCATTCGATTTTTTCTTCGCCTTTCGCCGTTTTGATGCTTACCACGCAGCCTTTGCCGCTGGTGTCTACTGATTCAACAGAAGCGTTGGTGAGGATGTTGATGCCTGATTTTTTGAAGGATTTTTCGAGTTGTTTTGAAACGTCTTCGTCTTCTACAGGTACAATATTTGGAAGGTATTCTACGATGGTAACTTCGGTACCAATTGCATTGTAGAAATAGGCAAATTCAACACCAATGGCACCTGAACCCACAACAACTAATTTTTTAGGTTGGGTAGGGAGGGTCATGGCTTGGCGGTACCCAATGATTTTGGTGCCGTCTTGGGGTAGGTTAGGAAGTTCGCGTGAACGTGCTCCAGTTGCAATAATGACACCTTTGGCAGCAGTGTAAGTGGTTTTGTTGCCGCTTTCGTCGGTTACTTCTACCGCTTTGCCCACCTTCAAAACCCCGTTGCCTTTGAGTACGTCAATTTTGTTTTTCTTCATCAAGAACTGGATGCCGTTAGACATTCCGCTCGCGACGTCGCGGCTGCGCTTGATCATGGCTCCGAAGTCCGCACTGCTTTCTTTGACGTTGATACCGTAATCTGCGGCGTGCTGGAGGTATTCGTAAACATTGGCGCTTTTGAGGAGCGCTTTTGTGGGGATACAACCCCAATTGAGGCAGATTCCGCCTAAAGATTCTCTTTCTACAATAGCAGTTTTTAGGCCCAACTGAGAGGCGCGAATAGCGGTGACGTAACCGCCCGGGCCGCTACCCACAACAATGATGTCGTAACTCATTTTTTCAAAGTTTTAAGGGACAAATTTAAGGCGAAAAATTGAAAGATGCTATCCGATTAATCGTTACTTTTGTCTTTGAATTCTCAACACTGTATGGAAACCAATCACCAAAAAGAAGCTACGCTAGAACAAGCCATCGATTTAGGCCTCCGCGCCGATGAATTTGAACATGTCAAAGAAATCCTTTGTCGCACTCCAAATTTTACCGAAACAGCTGTATACTCTGTCATGTGGAGTGAGCACTGCTCTTATAAAAACTCTATCCTTTGGCTCAAGACGCTGCCTAAAGATGGCCCACACATGTTGGTGAAGGCCGGCGAAGAAAACGCCGGTTTAGTCGATATCGGCGACGGCTTGGGTTGCGTATTCAAAATTGAGTCTCATAATCACCCGAGTGCACTAGAGCCTTACCAAGGCGCAGCAACCGGAGTGGGGGGTATCAACCGCGACATCTTTACCATGGGCGCACGTCCTATCGCGCAGCTCAACTCCTTGCGTTTTGGCAATATCGAAGAAGCGCGCACTAAATGGTTGGTCAAAGGTGTCACTAAAGGCATCGGCGACTACGGCAATGCTTTTGGTATTCCAATTGTCGGAGGCGAAGTCTTCTTTGACGAATCTTACAACACCAATCCGCTCGTGAATGCTTTCTCTGCGGGTATTATCGATACTAAAAAAATTATTTCAGCCACAGCAAAAGGCCCAGGTAATCCCGTTTTTATTGTGGGTTCAGCTACCGGCAAAGACGGTATTGCAGGTGCTGCATTTGCTTCCAAAGACATCACCGAAGAATCTGCCAACGACCTTCCATCGGTTCAGGTTGGCGATCCCTTCATGGAAAAACTACTCCTCGAAGCCACCATGGAACTCTCCACAACCGATGCCATCGTCGGGATGCAAGACATGGGCGCTGCGGGCATTACGTGTTCCACCTGTGAAATGAGTGCTGCAGGCAACGTCGGTATGGAAATCTTCCTAGATCGCGTGCCTACGCGTCAAGAAAACATGTTGCCCTACGAAATCCTTTTGTCAGAATCTCAAGAGCGCATGCTTGTGGTGGTGCAAAAAGGCAAAGAGCAAATCGTCAAAGACATCTTTGATAAGTGGGACCTCCACGCCGAAGAAATCGGTCACGTCACCGACACCGGCCGCATTCGCTACTATATGGGCGGTGAGCTAGTGGGCGATGTTCCTGCCGAATCACTCGTTTTGGGTGGCGGTGCACCACAATACAAAAGAGAATATTCCGAACCTGCTTACTACCAAGAGTTCAAAAAATTTGATATCTCTCAAGTTGCCGAGCCACAAGACCTCAAAGCGGTAGCTGACGCCATGCTCGCTTTGCCAAATATTGCCTCTAAACGTTGGGTCTACGAACAGTACGACTCCATGGTAGGTACCCGCAACATGACCACCAATCGCCCGTCAGATGCCGGCATCGTCAATATCAAAGGCACCAACAAAGCCCTCGCCATGACCGTAGACTGCAACTCGCGCTACGTCAATGCCGATCCAGAAGTTGGTACCATGATCGCCGTCTCTGAGGCCGCCCGCAACATTACTTGTGCCGGTGGTAACCCGAGCGCCATCACCAACTGCCTCAACTTTGGAAATCCCTACAATCCAGAATCTTACTGGCAGTTTGTAGGTGCCATCAAAGGCATGTCAGCCGCTTGTTTGAAATTTGAAACGCCAGTAACCGGCGGTAACGTCTCTTTCTACAATCAAACCGTCATGAATGGCAAAGAAGTGCCGGTGTTCCCGACACCAACCATCGGCATGATCGGTATGGTACCAGACAAAAACAAAATCATGACCCTAGACTTCAAGCAAAAGGGGGATCTCATTTTCTTGATCGGCGACTACACCGAAGACATCGCGTCCTCAGAGTACCTTGCTACTTACCACGGCGTCAAGGCATCGCCAGCTCCTTATTTCGACCTCGACAAAGAATTCCAAATGCACCAAGCGATCAAAGGCCTAATTGCCGAAGGTTTGGTCAACGCCGTTCACGACATCGCCGATGGAGGGCTATACGTTGCGCTCGTCGAGATGTCTATGCCGAGGGGTTTAGGTTTTGACATCGTTTCAGATGCCGACATCCGTCTAGATGCCTTCTTATTTGGCGAAGGCCAGGGCCGCGCAGTTGTTTCTGTTACCGAAGAACAAGAAGAAGCATTTGTTGAATTCATGGTTGCTTCTGGTGTCAACATGACGCTCCTAGGACATGTCACCAAAGGTAAACTTCAAATAGACGAAGAACATTACGGTTTTATTACTGAAGCCAAAGCAATATTCGACAACGCATTGGGCGCACACTTAGAAAAATAAACATGGAATACAACACCACGCGTGGTCCGCTTATTTTGCCAGAATACGGTCGCAATGTCCAAAACATGATCGCTCATGCCATGGAACTCACCAACCGCACTGAGCGCAACCTCGCGGCCAAAGCTATTATCGAAGTAATGGGCCAGCTCAATCCGCACCTGCGCGATGTCGAGGACTACCGCCACAAGCTTTGGACACACTTGTTTGTCATGTCTAATTTTGAGTTCGATGTAGATTCTCCGTACGAAAAACCTAAACAAGAAGTGCTTAACGAAAAGCCACAGCGCTTGGTTTATCCGTCAAGTAAAATCCGCTATGGGCATTACGGTAAGTACACGCAAACCATCTTAGAAGCATCTAAAGATGTCATGATTCCAGAGGAAAAAGAATTCCTCAAAACTACCATGGCCAACTTCATGAAAAAACAGTTTTTGGCCTACAACAACGACACCGTCGAAAATAATGTAATTGCCCAACAACTTAAAGAACTGTCCAAAGGAGAACTCATTTTAGAGAATCCCGATGATTTAGTCCACACCAACACCCTGCTCAAAACCATGGGTATTGGTCAAAATCAGCAGAAAAACCAGCGCTTTAACAAGCAAAAGAGCAATAACAATAACAAGTACAAAAAGAAAAAATTCATCAAAAAATAAAGCATGGCTTCTTTTGAAATATACGGTGGCAAACCACTCAAAGGTGAAATCATTCCGCAAGGTGCAAAAAACGAAGCCCTACAGGTGCTTTGTGCCCCTTTGTTGACCTCAGAAAAAGTCACCATTTCCAACATCCCAGATATAGTCGATGTCAATAAACTTATTGCCTTGTTGCAAACGATGGGTGTGAAGGTAGAAAAGGTCGAGAAGGGCACGTATATTTTTCAGGCCAAAGAAATTGACCTCGCCTACCTAGAAACTGAAGATTTCAAAAAACGCGCCTCCTCTTTGCGCGGTTCTATCATGATCGTTGGCCCGTTGTTGGCCCGCTATGGTCGCGGATTCATTCCTAAGCCGGGTGGAGACAAAATCGGTCGCCGTCGCCTAGACACCCACTTTGAAGGTTTTGCACTCTTAGGTGCCAAATTCAACTATGACGCCGGGGAGCATTTCTATTCCGTAGAGGCTGCCAATCTCAAAGGTACTTTTATTCACCTAGACGAAGCATCTGTTACCGGTACAGCCAATATCCTCATGGCGGCTGTCATGGCTGAAGGTGAAACCACCTTTTACAACGCCGCTTGCGAGCCTTACATTCAGCAACTCTGTAAAATGCTCAACTCCATGGGTGCACAAATTACAGGCATCGGCTCCAATATGCTCAAAATCCAAGGCGTTAAGTCTCTCGGGGGTTGTTTTCACCGTATTCTGCCCGACATGATCGAAATTGGTAGCTTCATTGGCTTGGCTGCCATGACTCAATCCGAAATCACGATCAAAGACGTTTCCTGGGACAACCTCGGCATCATTCCTAATGTATTCAGAAGACTCGGCATCAAATTAGAGCGCCGTGGCGACGACATCTTTATTCCCGCTCAAGAAAAGTACGAAATCGAAACTTTCATCGATGGATCTATCATGACCATCTACGATGCGCCTTGGCCTGGTTTTACGCCAGATCTTCTTTCTATCATCTTAGTTGTGGCTACCCAAGCCAAAGGTTCGGTACTCATTCATCAAAAAATGTTTGAATCGCGTCTCTTCTTTGTAGATAAACTCATCGACATGGGTGCACAAATTATCCTTTGTGATCCGCACCGCGCCACCGTCATTGGTCTCAACCGCGAACACGACCTCAAGGGCATTGAAATGACTTCTCCGGATATCCGCGCAGGTGTGTCGCTTTTGATTGCCGCTTTGTCTGCCAAAGGCAAAAGTGTGATCCACAACATCGAGCAAATTGATCGCGGCTATCAAGACATCGAATACCGCCTCAACAACATTGGTGCAGACATCAGACGAGTCGGATGAAAAAGTCAAGCATCCTCTTTATAGTACTTGTAGCTGCTTTTGCTTGCTATGCGCTTTGCTTTCGTCAAGAGGCGCCTACAACTGCTCCAACCGACACTACAGCGCCTGAAATCGCCTTAGCTTCGCCAAAAGGTAAGGTCCTGAAGCTTTCGAGCTTGCGCGGCAAGATGGTGTTAGTAGATTTTTGGGCATCTTGGTGTGGTCCGTGCCGCAAAGAAAGCCCAAATGTGGTAGAAGCGTATCAAAAATACCACCAAAAAACATTTAAAGATGCAAAGGGGTTTGAGGTATTTAGCGTGTCTCTAGACCGCGACGCCGAGGCCTGGAAGCAAGCAATTCTTGCGGATAAACTCGCCTGGAAAAACCATGTGCTCGATGTACAAGGCTTGGCAGCGGCCAATTACCAAGTAGCCACCATTCCAAATGCCTTTCTTCTTGATGGCAATGGTGTTATTGTAGCAAGTGGTGCAGAACTGCGTGGCCTGAACCTACATATTACCTTAGACAAATTCTTGAAATAAGCTGCAACGCTAATAGAACGCCGCTTTAAATCCGTTCGAGAACAAACGCAATCAGTTCGTCCATGGCTTGATCAATGCCTGTTGAAAAAACCTCTTGAGGCCGATTTGCCACACCAAGACAAATAGATGTGCACTGATGCCCTAGAGCTTTTCCGAGCGCAAAAATAGCAGAGCTTTCCATTTCAAAGTTGACAATTTGTAGCCCCTCATGTTCAAAATTTCCCAAAGCATGATGGATATTTGGCATGAGGCTAGGTAGGCGCAAGGAGCGTCCTTGGGGTCCGTAAAAACCAGAACTCGTCACGGTGATTCCTTTTCGCACCTCTGCTGAATCAAATTTTTGAACCATTTCTGGACAGGCTGCGCTCAAGTAAGGCGCTATGCCTTCAGGGAAAACTACTTGGGTGCTCACCTGAGCTAATAAATGTTGTTCTTCCTGACTCCAATTGATTGGGTAGAAATGCGCAATGTTGTCTAGGCCTAACGCGTGGCTAGCTAACACGAAACTATGTAATTCCATGTCTGGTTGCAGCATGCCGCAGGTGCCAATGCGAACGATTTCTAGGCTCGATTTACTTGCTTTCTCAGATCTTGTGCTTAAATCGATATTGACCAACGCATCGAGCTCAGCCATGCAAATATCGATGTTGTCGGTGCCAATGCCAGTGGAGAGCACGGTAAGGCGCTTACCTTGGAAGGTACCTGTATGACTGACAAACTCACGGTGCTGTATTCGATATTCGATTGTATCAAAAAATCGCGAGATTTTAGCAACCCGATCTTGGTCGCCAACTAAAATGATTTTGGAGGCTAATTGGTGGGGTTGCAGCCCGAGATGATAAACAGCTCCGTTTGCGTCAAGAACCAATTCTGTTGCTGGAAACTGCATCGATCAGGATGGAAAAGTGTCAATCAAAGCGATCCGAATACCTTAACAAGAAGTTCTGTGACGCGAGCTGCCGGATTGACTCGAATGTTGTCTTCTTCTTGCTGAACCATCAAAAACAAACCGTCTATGGCACGTTGCGTAACGAACGCGTCTAGATCTGGGTTTATTTTTTCACCGCCGGTAAGGGCCATAGCTTGGTTGTATTTGTTCATGAGTGGTGTCCACTTTGCAGTGAGGCTCACTTTAGAAGTAGCTTCCTTTACCTTGGGTAAGAAAGCATTGTAAAGCTGTTGGCTTGTTTGGTTTTTAAGAAAAGCGGTAGCAGCTCCGTTTCCACCTTTCAATATGGCAAAACCATCTTGCACACTCATGTTGAGAATAGCTTGTGTAAAAATTGGTAGTGCTTCTTTAACTGCTTCTTCTGCCGCTCTATTGAGGGTGGTTTCAAACTGCTCGACTTGGTTGTTCATTCCAAGTTGCAGTGCTTTCTCCCTAACTTTTAGCGCGTCAGGAGGGAAGGGTAGTCGTATTTGTGCATTCCCCAAAAAGCCATCCAAAACGGCGCTTTGGTTGACAGCATTCTTGATGCCGACTTGCAACGCTTCTTTGAGGCCAGAAATGACTTCGGCGTTGGTTAGTTGGGGTGCAGTTGGTGTAGTTGTTAGGGTGCCCACTCCATTGGCCATGGTCAATAGTTCTTGAGAAATCTTAGAACATTGTGCTACAAAAAAAGAAAGAAAAGAAACCAGTAGAATTTTCATGGCAGCTTAGCGAATAACGTGAATCATGCCCGTTTTTTCCGTTTTACCGTCGGTGTCTTTATCCTTGAACCAAGCCTTCCAAGAATAGGTGCCCGGCTGAACTTTGTTACCGTTGTAATAGCCATCCCAGTAGCCTTTGGTGTCGTAGGTTTCCCAAATAACTTCGCCCCAACGGTTGTAGATTTCTAGGTGAAAGTTTTCGAAGTCGATGCCCTCTACATAAAAAGACCAAACTTGGTTGTGTTCATCGTCGTCTGGCGTGAATGCTGTTGGTGCATAAAAAATCACGTCAGAAACCACTTCGATTTCAATTGTTATTGAATCAGAACAACCATCTACAGTTGTTACGTTCAGCAAAATGGGATAAGTCCCAATAATGCCTTCTGGATAGGTAATCATGGCGCTAGAGCCAGTGCTAATGACGTTAGTGGCGCCGGGTGAAGACCAAGAGTACTGAGCAATATTGCCCATGGAAATGTCGTTGGTTTGAACAGTAGTTTCAAACCAAGTTACGGGGTTTTTAGAAATGGTGAAGTTAGCAGTTGGGTTGTCGGTGACAGTTACGTGGTCATCAAAAAAACCATTGTAAATACAGCCATGAATAGAGGTAATTACAACAGAAAGGTCATAGACGCCTGGCTGAACAATAGTATGGAAAAGATCGTCTTGGTTGGGAACCGTAAAGCTGTCTCCATTAGAGAAGAGGTAGGATGTACTAGAGATGTCCTGACCATTACTCGACATGTTGTGCAATTGGAAATCACCTGGCGTACAAATTTGATCGTCTACAGCAGTAATCACCGGGATAATTTCTAAAGGGAAAACGATGGTCATGCACTCGGTTGTAATTGGAGAGCCACAAGCCTCACTGAGCGTAACGCAATAGACGGTTCCCGAATTGATTGGGTCAACGGTAACGCTACTGCCGTTTCCTACAGGAATACCGTTTTCTGTCCAAGAGAAAGTGTAAGCACTTGAACCACCCGCACCTGTGGCAGATAGTAAAATACTAGCTTCCGAACAAATCATGGTGTCATGTGTCAAAAATGTGATGTCGAGAGGGTTCGGTTGGCCGATGTTCACTGAAATCGTTTGTATACAACCGTTGGCATCAGTAACAGTGCAGGTATTAAGACCAGCGCCGAGGTCGAGCGCAGTGGCAGCTAAAGATGCTGAGATGTCCCAGTCAAAAGTATACGGAGCTGTACCTAATTGCACAGCGATTGTAGCTTCCCCGTTGGCAATCGTGTAACAATCTGCATCTACCACATTCACAGCGCTTAGCACCATAGCAGGAATTTCGGATACTGTGACATAAATGGTGTCTGAACATCCCGTTGCGTTGGAGGCATAGCACCAATAATTACCAGCACTTAAACCTGTAGCTGTTTGAGTTGTTTGACCATTGCTCCAAAGATAGTTGACGAAACCAGTTGCTGGAATGACACTCGCTGTTGCCGTTCCGTTACTGCCACCCGGACAAGAAACCAGTGTAGAGGTCGCTGTAAAAGTGGCTGGGGTGTCTCCAACCACTGCTGTTGCTGTCGAGCTACAACCATTTCCATCAATTTGTGTAACCGTGTAGGTGCCTGCAAAAAGGTTGCTGATGGTGTTGCCAGTTATTCCACCGGGGTTCCATGTGTAGGAACACGGAGCAGGTGAGCCTGCGCCGGGTTGAGCAGTAGCAATTCCAACACCCTGTGTACAAACATCGGGTATTGCTGTTGCCGTTACGGAAGGCACGGAACGGGTAATCCATGTTGTGTCTTGGGTAATGGAGCCTATACTGGTTCCACATGCTGCTCCGGCCAAGAAATAACCGGTTGTTCCGGGCGGAACAGTACTGATGTTGAGCGTGCCGTTGTTATAAGGAAAAGTTTGACCTAGGGTATTGGCCCAAACAAAATTACTACCTGGACTATTGACCATGACGTATGGGATTTGCGACATCGTGTAAGAAGCTGTGTTGCTTGGCGAAGTTGGCAAGAACCTGCGGCCGTCTTGGTTGGCGCCCCAAACCGTGTTGTTGCGGCCAGGAGTGATGTGCGCAGTTGGCACCGGCAAGTTGTTCTCCGAACCTTGAATAGCTAAACCGCCGTTCCAACCTACACAAATGGGTTTGTTTCCGATGTGCAGCTCAAAGATGTTTGAGGTTTCGTACAATACTATTGCCATGTAGTTGCATTGCGAAGTACAACTAAACATCATGATGTTTTTGTACAAAACGACAAATTTTCTATTTGGAGCCGTGCCCAAAGTTTGATATTGAATTTGCCCCCCTAAAGATGGGTTGATGTCTTGATATGTCAGCATGATGCTGTTTTTGGCGGTAGCAAATCCGGCATTTGGCAAAGTGCCGACACTGCCTAGCGCCCATGGGCAGTAAGTGCTTGCATTGGCTAAGTTAAAAGAAATGAGGCCATTTGAACCAATCACACATTGAGAGTAGGTATTGCCGTAGAAGCTAAAGGGAAACCCAATTGCAACTGAACCCGACCAAAAGTCGTCAGAAAGTTGTACGCTGGTAGGAGCATCTAGGTAAAGGCCTGCTGCGGTTCCAGGTGTAATTCCGGTGTTGCAATTATTGATGACCACTGCTTGCCCAGGGCAAACAGTTGCATCTTGCCCTAAACATAAGGTTACGGGGCCTTGTGCATTTGAATAGGAGGCGTTAAGTAATGAAAGCACAAGGATTAAAATGCCTGAAAAAGTTGCGAGTAAAGAAGATTTTATTTTCATGTAGGTTGTATTCAAATAGTAGGTACTCACCTCAAACGTAAAAGCGAGTTGTTGGGTTGCTTTGAGCGTTGTAAAAATAATGACTTTTTTACCTAAGGTCAAATTTCTATTCATGCTTTTTATTTATGCTTTAAATTAGTGTCATTTTGACACTAATAAAATGTTGAAAAAAGATGACTTTTGGACCTTATTTTGAATTATTTTTGCCCAAGTTTACAAACTAAAACACCTTATTTATTATGTCAAATCAGTATCACGCAGAAATCGAGGCTTTCATGGGTCGTGTTCGCGCAAAAAACGGCCATGAGCCAGAGTTTTTGCAAGCGGTTCAGGAAGTTGCCGAAGCGGTTATTCCTTTTATTGAGGCTAATCCGAAATACAAAACAGCTAAAATTCTCGACCGTATCGTTGAGCCAGAACGCACAATTATTTTCCGCATTCCTTGGCTAGATGACAAAGGAGACATTCAAGTGAACCGAGGTTACCGCGTAGAATTCAATAGTGCTATTGGACCGTACAAAGGTGGTTTGCGTTTTCACCCTTCTGTGAACCTCTCTATTCTCAAGTTCTTGGGCTTTGAGCAAATCTTTAAAAACTCCCTAACTACCTTGCCTATGGGCGGTGGTAAAGGTGGTTCTGATTTTGACCCGAAAGGCAAATCAGATAATGAAGTCATGAAATTCTGTCAGTCATTTATGTCTGAACTCGCTCGTCATATTGGTCCTGATACCGACGTGCCTGCTGGAGACATCGGTGTCGGTGGTCGTGAAATTGGCTACATGTTTGGTCAGTACAAGCGTTTGCGCAACGAATTCACTGGTGTCTTAACTGGTAAAGGTCGCAACTGGGGTGGTTCATTGATCCGTCCAGAGGCAACCGGTTACGGTACAGTTTATTTTGCAAAAGAAATGCTAGCCACTAAAGGCGAGTCATTCAATGGCAAAATTGTAGCGGTTTCTGGTTCTGGAAATGTAGCACAATACGCTTGTGAAAAAGCAACCCAACTCGGTGCGACCGTAGTTACACTCTCTGACTCAGAAGGCTACATTTACGACGCAGCTGGTATCGATGCAGAAAAATTAGCTTGGGTCATGGACCTTAAAAATGTGCGCCGCGGCCGTATTTCAGAATACGCGAAGCAATTCCCTGGAGCACAGTTTGTAGCTGGCAAGCGTCCTTGGGAAGTAAAAGCGCATATTGCACTTCCTTGTGCCACACAAAACGAACTTAACGGGGAAGAAGCACAAGCACTCGTTTCCAACGGCGTCATGTGTGTTGCTGAAGGCGCTAACATGCCTTCTACACCAGAAGCTATTTCGGTTTTCCAAGCGGCAAAAATATTGTTTGCTCCAGGAAAAGCATCTAATGCAGGTGGGGTAGCTACATCAGGTCTTGAAATGTCGCAAAACTCTTTGCGCTTGTCTTGGTCAGCAGAAGAAGTTGACGAGCGTTTGCACAACATCATGGTTTCTATCCACGAAGCGTGTGTCAAATACGGCAAAGACGCCGATGGCATTGTTGATTACGTAAAAGGCGCAAACGTCGCTGGATTCGTTAAGGTAGCCGACGCAATGCTTGATCAAGGATTGGTTTAAGCCGTCAAAAAATAATTCATAGGAAAAGGCCTTCTTTCGGAGGCCTTTTTTATTTTTGCACCCTATGCCGATCCGACTGCTCATCGTATGCTGCGTTGCTTCCTTTTTAAATGTCCGCGCTCAATATTTCGTTGGCATGGGCGCTGCTGTACACCGATATGACCAGGTGCTGAGTGTTAACGTATTCAAGTCTTTCGATTTAGGCGGCTTAGGTATAGAACTTGGTTTGGGAGTTGAACGCAGTTTGCAAGGTGCCTTGGCGCCAAGGCTAGGTCTTTTTTGGATAGATGCGCTTACCCGTAATACATTCAAGAAAACCTTGCCTTTTTATTCGTTTCGCTATGAATGCGATATGCAAAAAACTACTTTTTTAGACCTGCATCAGGGTGTTTATAGTGGTCTAGGTTTGGCATTTGGTCCAAAATATGAATGGGGAGTGGCACTTTTTGCTGGGTTTGCTATGGAAACTTTATCCGGCCTCAACTATCAAAATAAGCCCATCTTTTTCAATCCCCAATTGCAATTAAATTACTTTTTATTTCGTGATTAAATCCCTCAATCATTTCGTTCTTTTTTTGCTGCTCAGCTCACTCTTGTTAGCTTGTCGCAAACAGGAAAGCTATCCTGAAGTTCAGATTTTTGGTCATGCAGGAATGGGGATGGATATCGGCATGAGTGCCTTTCACGACAATTCGCTAGAGGCCATACAGCTTGCTTTGTCGTTACCTTCAATCAATGGCGTGGAGGTTGATGTGCGCATGAGTGCAGACGGTACGCTGTGGTTGTATCATGAAAATACTTTGGAAGCACATACAGATGGTGAGGGTTGTATTTTTGAAACGACAGACCAAGCACTTGAAAAGGTGCGCTACAAAAGCCTGCGTCATGAAAAATTAGCGCGTCTGGATCAAATTTGGCCATTGCTGCGCCCGCAGCACAAAGTAATTTTAGACCTCAAGCATTGGAATCAATGTACAGTAGGTTACGTCGATATGCAGCGTTTTAAAGAAGCTTTGTACGCTATTCCTTCGGAATTTAGGGATCAAATTGTTTTAGATTCATCAAATCCAAATTGGTTGGCAGAAATTAGTCAAGATTTCCAGGTTGTATTTTCTACCGTAACTTTTAATGAAGGGCTTCAGCAACTCGAAAAAGTGCCCAGCCTAACGGGTTTAATGATGCGCAGCAAGGATATCACTGCTGAGCAAATTGCTTATTTGAAAACGCAGGGCAAGGAAAGTTATCTTTTTGAAATGCGCTCGAGTAAAAAGCAAAGGGCCGCTCTACAAAAGCAGCCCTCGGCAATATTAGCAGATGACCCCCGCGGAGCGTTGGTCATTAGAGATTGATGTTAAGCCTTGTAAAAAGGCAATTTTACTACTTTCGCTTTGATGCCTTTTTCTCTGATTTCGATGAAGATTTCTGAATCGAGCTCGCTGTGTGATAAATTTACATAACCTAGGCCAATGGCCACTTTCATGCTTGGCGACATCGTGCCTGAAGTAACTTTGCCAATGACGGCACCGTTTGCATCTAAAATAGGGTAGTCGTGGCGTGGAATGCCGCGGTCTATCATTTCAAAAGCAACCAATTTGCGGGTAAGTCCAGCTTCTTTTTGGGATTTTAAGAATTCAGAGTCAGTGAAATCTTTAGTGAATTTGGTAATCCAGCCAAGGCCAGCCTCTAAAGGAGAGGTGCTGTCGTCGATGTCGTTGCCGTATAAACAAAAGCCCATTTCTAAACGAAGGGTGTCGCGGGCGGCGAGGCCGATGGGCTTGATGCCCCAGTTGGCGCCAGCATGAAAGACGGCGTCCCAAAGTTTTTCGGCATCTTCGTTTTTCACGTACACTTCAAAACCTCCAGAACCTGTATAGCCTGTAGCAGAAACCATCACGTTTTCAATGCCGGCGAAGTTGCCGTATTGGAAAGTATAGTAGGTCATGTTGCTCAAATCAATAGCGGTGAGGCTTTGCATCGCTTCTGCCGCTTTGGGGCCTTGAATAGCTAGTAGTGCATATTGATCTGATAAGTTTTGCATTTCGACACCGAGGTCGTTGTGGCTGGCGATCCAGTTCCAGTCTTTTTCGATGTTGGAAGCATTGACAACAATAAAGTAGGTCTCGGCGTCGATGCGGTAGATGATGAGGTCGTCTACAATGCCGCCTTTGCCATTGGGCATACAGCTATATTGCGCTTTGCCGTCAAAAAGAACTGCTGCGTCGTTGGTGCAAACTTTTTGAATGAGTGCCAAGGCATTTGGTCCTTTTAACAAGAACTCGCCCATGTGAGAAACGTCAAAAACACCCACGCCATTGCGGACGGTGTCATGTTCGGCATTGACGCCTTCGTATTGTACGGGCATGTTGTAGCCTGCGAACGGTACCATTTTGGCGCCAAGTTCGCTGTGCTTATGGCTGAGTGCTGTGTTTTTCATGTTATCCTTTAACGCGTTCTACGTAAACGCCTGTGCGCGTATCAATTTTGATGACCTCGCCATTATCGATGAACAAAGGAACGCGTACTTCTGCGCCCGTAGCGATAGTGGCTGGCTTCATAGAATTGGTTGCGGTATCTCCTTTGACGCCTGGCTCGGTGTAAGTAACCTCCGAGATAATGTACATTGGCAATTCGACAACTAAAGGCATTTCTTCTTCTGCATGATACAAGATGTTCACGGTCATGCCTTCTTGCAAGAAACCAGGTTTTTCTACCATTTTGAGTGGAATGCTCACTTGTTCGAAGGATTCGTTGTTCATGAAAATGTAGCCTTCTGCCTCTTGATAGAGGTATTGGTACTCGCGGTTTTCGATGCGAACAGGTTCAATTTTGTGACCGGCAGAAAAAGTGTGGTCTAGAACCTTACCACTTTCAATTTGACGCATTTTGGTACGTACAAACGCGGGGCCTTTACCGGGCTTCACGTGCTGGAATTCGATGATTTGAAAGAGTTTTTCGTTGTGCTTGATGCACAAACCGTTGCGGATATCTGCAGTTGTTGCCATAATTCTAATTCAATTTTGCGCAAATATAGCCGAATTCCTATTGTTATCAACACATTTAGTTTATAATTTCCAATCATCAAGCGACTTGCGAGCCCATTAGATTGTTATTTTTGTTTGTTCCAAATTTTGTAAAGCTACATGGCTGAAAATCAATACACCGAAGACAACATACGTTCCTTAGACTGGAAAGAACACATTCGTTTGCGTCCCGGAATGTACATTGGAAAGCTAGGCGATGGCGCTGCGGCCGACGACGGTATTTATATCCTTGTCAAAGAAGTTGTCGATAACTGTATCGATGAATTCGTTATGGGCAACGGCAAGCGCATCGACATCAAAGTCAAAGACGGCAAAGTGTCGGTTCGCGATTACGGTCGTGGCATTCCCTTGGGTAAAGTGGTGGAGGTGGTCTCCAAAATGAACACCGGCGGAAAGTACGACTCCAAAGCCTTCAAAAAATCTGTTGGTCTGAACGGGGTAGGTACAAAGGCAGTGAATGCACTCTCTTCTTACTTTATGCTTTACGCAGTCCGAGATGGCCAAAAGAAGACCGCCATTTTTGAGCGCGGTGAGCTCGTTTCTGAGACGGCAATTGAAGCCACCGAAGAAGCGAACGGCACTTACGTTGAATTCACTCCCGACGACACCATTTTCAAGAAGTACGCCTTTAAAACGGCCTACCTCGACAAAATGATGTGGAACTATTGCTACCTCAATAGAGGATTGTCTATCTACTACAACGGCGAGAAATTCAATTCCAAAGATGGTCTCAAAGATTTGCTTGAGAACAACATGGACGGTGATCCGCTTTATCCCATCATGCACTTAGAAGACGACGACATCGAAGTCGCTTTCACACACGGCCGCACTTACGGCGAAGACTACTATTCATTTGTCAATGGCCAACACACCACCCAAGGTGGAACGCACCAAAGTGCATTCAGAGAATCTGTTGCCAAAGTCATTCGCGATTTCTACAACAAAAACTACGAAGCCTCTGATATCCGCCAATCCATTGTTGCGGCCATTGCCGTCAAGGTTGTCGAGCCGGTATTTGAATCTCAGACCAAAACAAAGTTGGGTTCACAAGAAATTGAGCCGGGCGGAAAGTCTATGCGGGCATTTATCAACGACTTTCTCAAAGATAAGCTAGACAACTACCTTCACCGCAACCCAGATGTCGCGGAAATCATTGAGAAGAAAATCAAGCAATCTGAGCGTGAACGCAAAGATTTGGCCGGCATTCGTAAACTAGCCCGAGACCGCTCCAAAAAAGCCAGCTTGCACAATAAAAAGCTGCGCGATTGCCGCACCCACCTCACCGACCTTAAAGACGAGCGCAGAGAAGACACCACGCTGTTTATTACAGAAGGTGATTCTGCGAGTGGCTCGATTACAAAGTCCAGAGATGTCAATACACAGGCAGTTTTCTCTCTAAGAGGTAAGCCGCTCAACTGCTATGGGCTTACCAAAAAGGTGGTTTATGAAAACGAAGAGTTCAACCTCATTCAAGCTGCCCTAGACATAGAAGATGACATGGACAACCTGCGCTACAACCGCATTGTCATAGCCACCGATGCCGATGTCGACGGTATGCACATCCGCATGCTGTTGCTTACGTTTTTCTTGCAGTTTTTCCCGGATCTCGTCAAGCGCAACCATGTTTATGTGCTGCAAACACCACTATTCAGAGTGCGCAACAAAAAGAAAACAATCTATTGTTATTCAGACGAGGAACGCCGCGCGGCCATAGCGGAGCTCGGCAAAAATCCCGAGATCACGCGCTTCAAAGGTTTGGGTGAAATCTCTCCCGACGAATTCATACACTTCATTGGCGAAGACATCCGTCTCGAACCGGTCATCTTAACCAAAGACGCTTCCATCGATTCCATCTTATCCTATTTTATGGGTAAAAACACCCCAGAAAGGCAAGATTTCATCATCGATAACTTGCGTGTCGAAAAAGACCTACCCGAAACCCCAGCGGCCGACTCTACAGAAGAAGCACCCACCACAGAATTAGCATCTTAATATGGCAGAAGACGAAATTGAAGACCAAATGCCACAAGAAGAAAGCGGGCATAATCCATTTGAAAAACAACACGTGGACGACAAAATTGTCCCACTTAACGGCTTGTACCAAAGTTGGTTCCTTGATTACGCAAGTTATGTCATCTTGGAGCGTGCGGTACCTAGTCTTTACGACGGCCTCAAGCCTGTGCAGCGCCGCATTTTGCACTCCATGCGCGAGATGGAAGACGGCCGATATAACAAGGTGGCCAACATCATCGGCAACACCATGAAATACCACCCGCATGGCGATGCCTCTATTGGCGACGCTTTGGTGCAAATTGGTCAAAAAGACCTCCTGATAGACTGCCAAGGAAACTGGGGCAACACCCTCACCGGCGACGGCGCTGCGGCAGCCCGTTACATCGAGGCGCGCTTGAGCAAATTTGCTTTGCATGTGGCTTTCAATCCTAAAACTACCAATTGGTTGTCTTCTTACGATGGCCGCAACAAAGAGCCACAACAACTCCCCATGAAGTTTCCTTTGCTGCTCGCTCAGGGAGCAGAAGGAATTGCTGTCGGGATGGCCTGTAAATTTTTACCCCACAACTTTATCGAGCTCATTGAGCAGTCTATCAATCACCTGCGCGGCAAAAAAGTAGAGATTTTACCCGATTTCCCGAACGGCGGAATGGCCGACTTCTCGGGCTACAACGATGGCTTGCGCGGCGGTCGCGTGCGCATCCGCGCCAAAATCCGCAAGGTCGATAACAAAACGCTGATCATCAATGAAATTCCGTATGGAACCACCACCACTTCATTGATAGAATCTGTGATCAAAGCCAACGACAAAGCCAAGATCAAGATCAAAAAAATTGAAGACAACACCTCCTCTGAAGCCGAAATTATTGTGCATTTGGCCCCGGGTGTTTCGCCAGACAACACCATAGATGCGCTTTATGCCTTTACGGACTGCGAGGTTTCGGTTTCTCCCAATTCGTCTATTATTGACGGTGAACGCCCGCGTTTTATGGGTGTTACAGAAATCCTGAAAGTCAATACAGATCATACCGTTCAGTTACTCAAACTCGAACTAGAAATCAAGTTAGATGAACTCGAGCGTCAATGGCATTTCTCTACTTTAGAGAAACTCTTCATTAACCACGAAATGTACATCGATTTCAAGCATTACAGCGACCGCGAGGCACTCTATGCTTATCTCTACGAGCGTTTCAAACCTTATAAAAAGCAGCTCCTGCGCGAAATCCAAGACGAAGATTTACACAAGCTGACGCAGATTCCCATGATCCGCATCACGCGCTTTGATGCCGACAAAGCCGACGAAGCCTTGCTCAAAATAGAGGCGGAGATGCAGCAGGTCAAGCATCATTTAGCTAATTTGGTTGAATACGCCATCGACTACTTCAAAGACCTCAAAAAACGATTTGGAGCAGGCCGTGAGCGCAAGACCGAAATCAAAACCTTTGATACCATTACCGCCAGCAAAGTCATCATCGCCAATCGCAAGCTATACGTAGACTACGAAGAAGGATTTATTGGTTATGGCCTCAAAAAGAATGAGCCCGTATCCGATTGCTCTGAAATCGACGACGTCATTTGCTTTTTCTCCTCGGGCAAGCTGATGATCACCAAAGTAGCCGATAAAAAGTTCATAGGTAAAGGCCTTATTTACGCCAACGTCTGGAAAAAAGGCGATACCCGCACCATTTACCATCTTTTTTACCAAGACGGCACTGGTGGCCCTACCATGATGAAGCGTTTTTACGTCAATTCCATTACCCGAGACACCGAATACGATCTTACCAAAGGTACCAAAGGATCCAAAATGCTTTATTTTAGTGTACATCCGAACGGTGAACGCGAAGTCGTGAGTGTCTTGCTTCGACCTCGGCCTCACCTCAAGCGCTTGCGTTTTGACATCGACCTCGGTGCACTGCTTATCAAAGGCCGCAACTCTGCGGGTAACCGTGTCACCAAAGAAATCATTCAGAAAATTGTCCAAAAAGAGGTGGGAGGATCGACGCTTGCTGCCCGCAAAATTTGGTACGATACCGTTGTAGGGCGTCTCAATGATGAAGGTCGGGGTAAGTTTTTGGGCTCTTTCAAAGGCGAAGACCGCATCTTAACGCTTTACAAAAACGGCGAATACCGACTCAGTACTTTTGATTTAGCAACGCATTTCGACGAAGACATGATCCACATCGAAAAATGGATCCAAGACCGCCCCATTTCTGCGGTCTATTTCGACGCCGACAAAGAACTGCATTACGTCAAGCGCTTTACCTGCGAAGTGACCCAAGACAAACGTGTAAGTTTCATTTCCGAGACACCTGGCTCTTACCTAGATATTGTTTCTACGGCGTATCGCCCTGAGGCCCGAATAGTATTCAATAAGTTGCTCAAAGAAACCAAGAATTTACCTGATCAAGTTTTGAACTTAGCGGACCTCATCGATGTCAAGGGCATGAAAGCGCAGGGCAATCAAATGACCAAAATGAAGGTCAAAGAAATTATCTTGACCCATCCAATAGACGAGAGTCCAGAACCATGGCCGCAAGAGGAGTTGCCTGAAATCGAGGGCCAACAAGCCGAAGATGAAGCAGAGCCAGCCAGCATGGAGTGGGACCTCTCCAAAAAAGAAGATGACAACCCTGATCAGATTCCACTTTTTATCGAAGATCCAGAGGCCGAATAAACAACCTTGAAATAAATGAGCAATATCATTTTTTTGCCGAAAGGGCTTTGCTTATTTTTGTATCTATCTAAAAACAGCAGCAAATGAAAGTGCTCAAAGAAGACCGCATCAATTACCTCAACATCGGTTTAATGCTCGTCACCGCGGTGTTGGCCTATTACTTCCCATTTGAAACCTTCCTTTTGGCTTATGCTTACCTCGGCCCGCTGCACTACCTCACCGAAATCAGCTGGCTCCACGACCGCCAATACTACGCCAAAGGCAAATGGGACTTCCTCGTGCTGCTGATCATCGGTATTTTACTCTCCTATGCCGCCTACGCCAAAGATTTTGGCTTCAGTAAAGACGTCTACGACTACTTCGTCGAAATGAATCTTTTCGATAAACTTTTGGTTTTTGCACTTTTTGCCTCCATACTTTTTGCCTTAGTCAAGAGCCTTTGGATCAAATTGGGCGCAATTTTCTTGCTTTACATCTTTGTTGGAGGTTGGCTCAGCCCCGAGCGCGCACAAGAAAACGCCGACAGCACGACAATTTTTGCACTGACAGCACTCGTTCCAACGCTCATTCATGTCTATGTGTTCACTGGATTGTTTATGCTTTACGGCGCGCTCAAAAGCCGGAGTGTTTCTGGTATGTGGCAAATGGTCGGCTTTGTAGCTGTTCCACTGCTGTTGGTTTTTAGCCTTCCAGTAGATACCAAAGACGCATTTTTGTCCAACTACGGCAAAGATGCGTATTATGCAAAAGGCGATGGTTTCTACAACACCAACTACCTCATTTTAGATCATTTCGATCTCATTGAAGAGCAAAAGCTCACCAATAAAGAATACCTCGACATCATCACCAAAGAGGGCAACAAAAGCTACTTTTTACGTCAGGGGCTTATCGATAGCGCTGCTTTTAAGGCCCACACCGATTCACTTACCAAAATAGCTGACCGCCCATTTGTAGTGAAGCCAATGGCCATCAATACGGCCAATTTAGCACCTCAATTTCAGTACGATCACCTCTTGTATTTCTTCGATACTTCTAGTCGCTACATCAATAGCATCAATGAGTACCGCTTTGAGCCATTGCCGAGAAAGGTCATGAAATCTCGCACCAAAAAAGAAACCGACGGTCTCATTTTCTTCTCAGAAGTCGGTATCATGCTCATGCGCTTCATTGCCTTTGCTTATCTCTACCATTACCTCAACTGGTTCAGCAAGACAGAAATCATTCGCTGGCATAAAGTACCTAAAGTGCGTTTTATTTTGGTGCTGGTTGCCTGGATTGCTTCTTCTGTCTTTTATGCGTATGATTACTCTTTAGGCCTTAGCTTGTTGTTTTTCTTGAGCTTTTCTCACGTCTTGCTCGAGTTTCCACTCAATATTGTTTCTATAGTTGGCATCGGGACCGAAGCGCTTTCGATTTTCAAAAATGGCTTCAAAAAACCGCTCAAATCCTGATTTTTAACAAAATTTACGCGTATCCGATGCTCAAATTCACGTCCTTTTTAGGCGCTTTTTTAAGCGTTAGTTTCTTGTTTGCCCAATTGGTAAATACAACCTCAGATGGTCGTTACACGCTATCCCCTGAAGGCGCATCGTATTTTGCCAAACTATCATTGAATTGCACCTCCAAGCCAACACCGCATTATTACTACCAAGCGTTGCGTCAACCCGGAGATACCCAAACACCTACAGATATTTGGCCATCGTTCTACGGTTGTTACGACTGGCATAGCGCTGTCCACAACCACTGGGCTTTGATAAAAATCCTGAAAACGTATCCCAGTATTCCGGAAGCTGAAGCCATTCGGGCCAAGTTAAATGAAAGTTTCAGCGAAGAAAACATCCGTCAGGAATACCAATACTTTGAGACCAACAAAGAACGCTATGTATTTGAATTCCCTTACGGACAAGGTTGGCTCTTAAAAGTTGCAGACGAACTCGCCAATTTGAATGATCCTGATGCCACACGTTGGTTGGAAAACCTAGCGCCTTTGCATCATTTATGTGCAGCGGCCTCCCAAGTCATTTGGAAAGACATCAAAGAAGTCAAATTATCAGGTTCGCACGATGCGCCTTCACTCAATCTTTCTTTTGCCATCGACTACGCCCGTACTTTTGGCGACGAAGAGCTTCTGAAGGTCGCTCTCAAAGCCAGTAAACGCTATTTTGGCAAAATGACCAACGCGCCTTTGCGTGCCGAACCCTTTGAGTACGATTTCATGTCGGCGTCTTTGCTCGTGACCGACCTCATGCGCAAAGTATATAATACAGAAGATTACTTGGTGTGGTTGAAGAAATTTAGCCCGGGCCTATTTGCTGCGCAAACGGCTGGTAAAGATTTACAGATCAAAAAGACCGACAAACACGATGGCTATGAATCTCACTGGGATGGCTACCACCTCAACCGTATTTGGTGTCTAAATGGCATGCTCAAAACCTTGCCAGCCGGAACTTTAGACGAAGCCACTAAAGCCGCATGGGTAACAAACATGAATGCCATGTGGGATTACGCTCAAGAAAGCATCGGAAAAGGCAACTACGACATCGACCACTGGTTATCGTCGTTCTCGGTTTTTGCTTTAATCGGTTACGAGTAAAGCCACGCGCGCAAGCGCCCAATTTAATTGTTCTTCCCGGCTTAGCTCAGAAGTATCTAAAATCACGGCATCGCTAGCCTGTTTGAGCGGGCTTTCCGAACGTGTGCTGTCTTGGTGATCGCGGTCAAGGAGATTTTGTTGTACTGACACTTGGTCAATATCTTCATCTTTGGCCTTGAGTTCTGCTAAGCGCCTTTGGGTCCTTACTTCAATAGAAGCTGTTACAAAGATTTTGAGTTCAGCATTTGGGAACACGACCGTCCCAATGTCTCGGCCATCCATTACAATTCCTCCACCTATAC
>Ga0114968_10000220_pt1 | contig 42269 bp, 49 predicted proteins | sample M_130807_EF_Meta_FD_87020 | JGI IMG/M metagenome (GOLD analysis project Ga0114968, IMG submission 87020) | Freshwater microbial communities from Lake Montjoie, Canada to study carbon cycling - M_130807_EF_MetaG | ecosystem: Environmental > Aquatic > Freshwater > Lake | place: Lake Montjoie... | reverse complement strand
ATTCTTTATAAAGCTGTCCATCTACTCCACGAACAGTGGCTCCAGGAGAGTCGAAAAGAGCTGAGAACATTCCGCCAATCATTACCATGTCGGCTCCAAGTACGAGAGACTTGGCAATATCCCCCGCATCTTTAATCCCGCCATCTGCGATAATCATTGTAGATGACTTAGACTTCCCTTTTGCACAAGCTTCAATAACTGCAGCCTGCATATTACGACTTCCAAATCCAGTCGCATTGAACGTAGTACATGCAGAGCCGGGTCCAATACCTACTTTAATAGCATCAGCTCCCCAGGCCTCCAAATCCTTCACTGCTTCTTCAGTGCTAACATTTCCAGCAATAATATATGGCTTTGAATCAGTAAACGTTTCCCCAATCCACTGTAACATCTTCTCCATTTTTACACTGTGTCCATGTGCAATATCAATTGTAACAAATTCTGGAACAATTCCAGAGATTTTGAGGCTCTTCATAATTTCATAAGCATCTTCATTGACTCCGATGGAAATGCTGATGGGAAGCGCCTGAGCTCTCATGGTTCTGGAGAACTGTAGTACATCCGTTGTAAAACGATTATGAATGTAGAAATATCCTGCTTTCGCCAATTTCATAGCAATTTCATCGTTAATCACACATTCCATATTTGCAGGAACTACAGGTAGCTGAAACGTATGACCACCCATAGTAAAACTTGTAGAGCAATCATTTCGCGATTCTACAATACATTTCCGAGGTATCAAATTAATATCTTGGAAATCAAAACGCTTAAAATCTGACATCTTCCTTCTGTGTTAAAGGGAGTTGAGTTTAGGCAGATTTCAGGATTTCATTTTTTGAAGCATTCGTGTATAAAAAGAAGGCCGAGCTTTCCATTCTTCTTTTATTAATTTTTTAAAAGAAATATAATCCATATCTGAATCAGGTTCATATTGCTGTATCTTATCTTTTTCATCGTCAATATAGTCAAAATAATCATAGTGGGTATTATCATCATTCTCATACATATAACACTGAATGGTTATACATGTTTTTGTATTCGTATCTAGATTATGAAGTTGGTGAACTTGGTTTAATGTTGGGCTTATCCACGTTATATCATCCTTGTGAAAAACTGCTTTATTAAATTCTTTTACATCCTTTGATAAAAATGGAAATAATTTTACATGTATATTTCCATGTAAAACACGTATTACAGCACTTGCACCACCATGATTATGAACAGGGGAATAATGACCTATAGGCCATATTTCCATAACATAGGGAATACCAGGTGATTCTCCATTATTGAGACCAAGTGTAATACGTAAATATGTTTCTTTAATATTAGGCTTTCCAAACTCACTCGCCTTTTCTTGAAGCCTATTATAACACCAGAGTCCAGGTGTTGCAATACTTCTTTCAATTGCTTTTGTAAAATCTGGGAAATCCTTGTCATCGAGTATAAAACGTTTTCCAGATATACAATCGTGAAGTTTTTGTGCAACTAAGGATAAATTTGCCTTAGGTAAATAAGAAGATTTTGCAATTTGATGCATTGTTAGTTTTTGAGTATCTTTTATAATGAGAGGTACGGAGTGTGTAATAGGGTCTCTTAATAAACGCATGGGTTGTATACATAATTTATCTTCATCTGTACATATCTTTGTAAGGGTTTCTAAAAGTTTCTTATAGGAGGAGGGAAATATGTAAGTATAAATAGCAGTTTCTATACGAGCTTCACCAACTCCAACTTGTAGAAGTTGGTTGTGCGAATCTATACTAATCCAATAATAAGCACCTTCTTTATTACATATACCTTCTGTATTATTTTTGTCTATGAAAGAAATTTCACTTGGAATTTCTTTAACAATAACAGCACCCTCTATAATTTTTATTTTTAATCCTTGTGTTTCATCTTCATTATATATACGTAGAGGGGGAGGGGTGGATGCTGCAAAAATAAGTACACCCTGGCCTTTTACAATAAGAGAAATATTTGATATTTCTTTTTTACGAAATGTCAAAAATTTCTGTGAATTATATTTGATGTTTGTATAGGTCATATTTCTATATATATTGTGTAAATAAATTAGTTATATTATTTACTTACGGTTCTTGCGATTCTTGCGACTGGTCTTGCGATTCTTGCGACTGTTCTTACGGTTCTTGCGAGTGTTCTTACTGTTCTTGCGAGCTCCGCCCGTCTTCAAGCATGCAGGATTCAGGATACGAGCATTCTCGGGCACATTTACCATCTCGTATGTTTGCGCGGCAGTAACGATAACATCGCTGGGTGAGCGCAAGTGCGTGTATCCTGCCGTAGGGGCAATGTACCACTCAGAATTCGGGTTCATGACGGATTGGCTTGCTGAAGCATCGGCGATGGCAGGGCTTCCACCACCCATCATTCCAAGAGGAGTCTTAGGACCGTCCCATAGAGGTCCGCCCACACGGTTCAGGTTGTCTGAAGCTCCGTTGGGAGGTATCGCCGTATAACTCGCTTCACAAGGAACGCGCATGGTCGGAGGAATTCCTGAGCCCCAAGGCGTTCCCATTCCTGCTCCGTCATAGGGACCCATTCCGTAACGACCGCCACTTTGCACACGTCTCGCATTACGTTTAGTCTTCTTGGATGACTTGCGACCTTTGCCCTTGCCTTTACGGCCTTTGCCCTTGCGGCCTTTGCCTTTACGACTTCCGCGGCCACCACCCAGAGACAGTCCAGGCAAACCCTTAGGTCCAGTATATCCATTCTCCAAATATCCCGTAGGTACAGCCGCGCGGCAGTTGCCAATAGAATCCGTAATCATAGCATTATTCACAGTGGGTCCAAGAGCCGCTGAGGGAGAACCATTTGTAATAAACCCCCATCCACCACCTAGATTTCCACCTTTTTGATTTCTTTTGCAACTTACCTTGCGCGTCTGCGGCATTCTACCTACGCCTTAGAAAGAATTTGATACATATTAAATTCTTCATTCCATTCTACATGAACCATTGCCTCCTTCGTTTCCTTTGTAGCTTCACGTAAAATACGACTGAGTTCCAAGTCCTGAACCGCAGCATACCCCTTTTTCACTCCCCGTATCCAAATATTATAGGTATCAGGATATTCTTCGTGAGCTACGGCTTTGGCTTTTGTATCTGCATCTGTATTTTCATTTTGATGTTCCTCAACGAACATAGGAGCCTTTCTTTGCGGTTTTACCTTTTCTTCGGTTTTTGCATAGAAAAACGGCTGAACAATTGCCTTATTATTTTCACGTTTCTCGAATTCTTGTATCTGAACGCGAAGTCTGCGAGGAGCTCTTTCGCCTTGAGCGAACATTAAACTAGGACGACGAGTTTCATCTGTAAGCCATTCCTTAGCACTCGAAAGTGGCATAAATGAAGCAGGTTGAATCTGCAAGCCTTGTTGAAGTTTCAAATCTTCTTTGAAATCTTCTGCGTAAAACTGCAACACTTCCTCCCAACGTTTTGTAAAAGGTGTGTCCAATAAACTCTTGCCTCTCATTACCCACGCATCTTCCAAACGTAACATGCAAGATGTCTTATTCAAACTCGCAATCATTATAGAATGTTTCTTGTAAATCTCACTGCTAATGCGCATTTGAATTTTAAATGATTGTTTGAATTGTTCATCCATCCATATGGCAGGTTGGTCTGGTAGAAATAGTAAGTACCCCACTCTTCCACCTGGTAAGGGTTCTAACCAGTACCATTGCTCTGATTCCATGCGCTTTCCAGCGAATTGCAAATCAGCATATTGACTGATTCTTACATCTGTACATATGCTCTCCACGAACCGTTTCATCGTTTCGTGGAGAGCCGGGTCAGTGCGGCGAAGTTTACATTCTACACCCCGAGGGGTGCTTGAGCGGAGACTAGGTTCCATCTAAGATTGTATAATGTCTCGGCTTTATGTGTTAAAGGGATGAGTAGTTTGTTTCTAAGGCCGAGTCATGGGCTGTGATATTTTCCATAAAAGTTCCTCCATTTTGTGCAAACTCGGGACCGAATGTTTGGTTCGCCTGGCCAGTTACTTGACTCGCTGTACCTGCTAAGACGGCAGTTGCAACCTCGTCATTGTTCAGACCGGGACTAAACATACGTTCCGGATGACGTAGACGCTCAGGTAATTCGGCAGATTCATGGTTCTGTTCTTGAGGGTCGTAGGGCTTCTCCTCTTGCATAATTACGGTAGGTTCTGTGCGAGAGGGGCGCTGATTCGGGGTAGAAGGACCACCAGGGCTTACCGTGCGGTCGGTACCTGCCTCAGGGGGAGGCGTATAAACTTCGGCGGGAGCATACATTTGCTTGTTGATATCAAATCCTTCTGCTACACGGGTCGTATACCACGAATACAGAGCAAATACTATAAATGCAAACAAAACGGCTGTAAGAATACGTCCGTTCATCTGATGTAATAGCAAACAATTAAAGCCCTAAACTTAAACTCTCTTGGCTTTTACAGAAACAATGGACCCGAAGGTAAAGGACGAGGCTTCCTCGTGTTCTGTTTTGGAGAAATGTGAATGTGAACAGTCTTGTCAGACAACTCCAGTACAGCCTGATGATGAAGTGAAGGTTGATATAGTGCAGTTGGTGGAATCCACTGTGATAGAGAAGTCCAAAGATTTTTTGACGTCTGTGGTGGAGGAGGTAGTGAAGAAGTCTCGGAATAAGTATCTTCTGTTTTCTTGTTGCTCTTCGGCTGCATCTGCAGCTGCTGCTTCTGCTCCTTCTCCTGCTCCTGCTCGTGCTGAGGCCGTGACAAAGGCTGAACCCGAGGCCGTGTCAAAGGACGTGTCAAATGACGTGTCAAAGGACGTGTCGAAGGCTGAGCCAAAGGCCGAACAGGCTGAACTACGGGAGCCCTCGCCTTTGTCTTTGCAGTATTACAGTTCTTGGGCGATTGCAAAGGCGAAGGCGGTAACACAGTATGTTCAGCCTCAAAAGAACTAATTTCCCACTCAGAACCAACCCTTTTACATACAGCTTCCAAAGGTATCGGACATTCCGGAAGAATATGAATTATTTCTTCCATCACGAATTCCTCTTTGCGGTTGCGTGAAATAATTTCATAATGTGTGATAAGGCCTTCAGGCTCTTGGATTTCCCATACTTCATTTCCTAAATCCCACATAACTCGTTGTGTTTGTGTCTGTGAGGGTGTAATGGAAGCATCTTTTACAAACTTCCAAGTTCTACAAATCCTTGTTGCCATTGTCCTTCCCTTCCTAAAAGTTGATACGAGAGTTTAAGTAAACACACGTCCCATCTTTTACAATGTCTACTTCGGATATTCCTGTTGTATTTCTAGCCCAAAAGGGCGAGATTCGTCAAGGAAAACTTAAGACTGCAACTCTTGCTGGTCTTGCAACAGCCTTAAAAAAGAAAGAACCTCCCAGTCTCCTAGGCCAATTTGTATGGAAACAAAAAGTCCTATTCTTGTTTGGATACATTGATGGTAAACCTATTCATGAGAATCAACATCATCTTCCTCCTCCTTTGGAAGGTATCACGTACTATGGTGATATTATGGTAGTTGCTTCCTCAGACCCGAATTCCTTTGCAAACCCGATTCCTCTAAAAACGGCAGACTACGAAACCTTTTACACTTGTAAACTCGAAGGTGAGGATGAAGACCTAGACGGCGAAGATGCAGTTGCAGAAGGAGATGCAGAAGAAGTAGTACAAGAAGTTGAAGATGCAGATGCAGATGCAGATGCAGAAGATGAAGAAGATGAATATGAACAGGGTGAAGGTGATGAGGATGAGGCCGTTGACGCTGCTGAAGATATAGACGACGATACTGAGATTCCTATACCTGAGAAACCTGTTCGTATGAGCAAGGCGAAGAAACTTTCAGCTATTCTGCATGAAGAGCCTGAAGTACTTCCAACTGAGGAAGTTTCTGAACGTCCCATCCGTCAAAAAATCCTACAAGCTATTTCTACAGTTTTCACAAATTCACTTAATAGCGAAGAGCAGAAGTCTCTAGAGTCAATTATCTTCCAAACTGCATATGATACTGCAACTAAGCAAGATATTCGCAGGTGCTGGGGTGTAACTCCATTCCAAGATTCTTATCTAGCAAATGCCAGACGTATCATTGGAAATCTGAATCCCAATTCTTACATTCAGAATAAGGGTCTATGGGAGCGTTATCATGCGAAAGAATTGACTCTGGAACAGATTGCTCACCAGAACTACTATGAACTCTTCCCCGAACATTGGGAAAAGCTTGTAGATCACCAAGCAAAACGAGAGCGTATTCAATTGGAGGGTGACTTCTCTCGTGCAACTGAGAAGTGGCAGTGCAATGGCTGTAAGATGCGCAAGTGTACATACTATGAACTACAAACGCGCTCTGCGGATGAGCCTATGACAATCTTTATTCACTGTCTGAACTGCGGGAAAAGATGGACTCAGTAAAGTTTTCTAGAATTTAGAAAATGTCAGCTCCATCTGCACCTTCAACTATGAAAGCTTTTATTGCACCCCCTAAGCCTTTAGGACCACCTGCTGAAAAACAGATGCCCGGTACTGTGGTACGAACTGATGGAGATGTAAAGTTCCCCTCGATTACTGGTATTTATGACTTTTTTTCGCCTAGAACGAAGAAAATCGAAAACTGGTCTTTCGGTTTCCGTAATGGAGGAGTGGAGACCGAAATCGCAGAATCATCAGGCTCGAAAATCAAAATCTTCGATGGTCGCCTTGAATCCAAGGCCAAGTACGATATTTTTGAAAGAATCATGAAAACCCACGAAACGCAAGAGGGCGACCCCAAATGGGCAGAAGTTTTAACCGATCACTGGATTCTCCCCGACAGCACAAAGTTTTCATCAACAGTTCCTTATGAGTTTTCTGGTTCTATGGATATAAGTGGAACCCTTACATCTCTGAGTGCTATCGATGTTGAAGCTGTGCCGCAGGTTGATATATGCAAGGTTGATTATGATGGATTTACCCCTTCAATTGTATATAATATCCTACACTGCGGTTACAGACCTGGCTTATTTTATGTGAACTGGCCTCTTCACCCCGACGAATCCAATGTTACAATGATTTGTGCTGGACATCTACAAACCTGTGGGTATCGTCTTCTAAAATCAGTTGGCAACTATTTCCTCTATATTTTTGTCGACAGTTGCATGTATGAACTTTGTTCTTGGGCAAAGACTGACTGTGCAAACCCTATGTTCATAGAATTCCGTAGTGAAATCCTCGAATCTATAAACGGATTCTTAGAAATGAATGCTAGAAAAGAAACTAACGAATAAGTAATATGGATTGTATAGTTGTACAATCAAATGCCCATAAAATTTTTCGCAAAAAACTTATTTCTGTCAAATATCAACTACGTCGCAGATGTTGGACAGAAATATGCCGAAAAGTAGATGGTGGAGACGAAGAAAAGAAGTCACCATACAAGGAAAAAGAAGAAGACTCGCCAAAGTATTTGTACCATCCCTATACAAGTACCTGCTTTGACCTCTTCTTACAATAATACTCTAAAAAGCAAAGACTTCTATACTTGGGTAAATCATGAATGGCTTCATACTACCAAAATTCCTCCCTTTGAAAATGATTTCAGTGTCAGTGAAGAAGTAGAGCGCTGCATTTCTGAAAAAAGTAAAGAAATTATCATGTCTCCTACCGCCCCGCAGTATATCAAAGACTTGGCAGAATCATCGAAACATACGAATGAGGGTGCCAAATTTCTGTACTCTGTTCTCTTATCACTTGCATGTTTACGCACAGAAGAAGATGTACACACCCATTTTGCACAAGTTTGTAAAATCCACTTCCCTAGTATCTTCAAGTTAACATATAAGATTGAGGCTGATAAAACGGCTCGTCTATGTATTGATGTAAATGCCCCTGGTCTATATTCTTCTTACTATGATGACCCTGAAACGGTAAAAAGATACAAAACCTTTTTACACAATCTTGGAAAGGAATTTCAAATTCCTGAAATGCAAAAGATATATGGAATTGAGAAAAATATTGTTATGGCTGCAAATAATTTATCAAATGATGAATATTATAAAATTAAGGGATATCGCTTAGAAAGAAAGTTTCCTGCTATACCTTGGAAAATATGGTTCAATACTCTAGGGCTCAATAACTGGAGAAAGATGACCCTCTATTACACAAGTCCTCGCTCGATTCGTTATATTGGAAGAGTTATTCGCGAAGTTCCTATATCATATTGGAAGTTATATTTAGCTAAGTGTTATATAGTAAATTCTTTGAGTTTCTTGCCTTCTCCGTATAATGAACTTTACTTTGATTTTTTTGGAAAGACTTTGCAAGGTCAGAAAGAAAAGTCTCCTAGTGATGAAGTACTTGTCAAAGTTGTGCATAATTATTTACCGAATTCTTTTTCAAAACTCTTTTGGGAATCGATAAATGACCCAGCACTTGTTTCAGACGTCGATGCATTTATTAAAACACTGGTAGAATCAGCAAAACATCGTATCAAAACAACAGAATGGCTACAACCCAAAACAAGAGAAGCAGCAATTCAAAAGGTTTCCTCGATGATTATTGAAGCTGTTCGTCCTCATGCCTGGGCACCTGAACACAATATTGCTCTAGAGCCGAATAATTTCTTAAAAAATATCTTTACTCTTGGAGAAATTACCACAGATACCATACTTTCTCGTATAAATGAAAAATATGTGTTTTGGGACGAAGGTATTTACCGTGTAAATGCATATTATTTCAATGAAAATAATCAAATGCTCATTCCTTATGGAACATGTGTAGAGCCTTTTTTCATTAAAAATCATAAGGAGAATCTTGCCTGGAATTATGGAGGCCTTGGTTGTATTATAGGCCACGAAATGTGCCATGGGTTTGATGAAGATGGTAAGGAATACAATGAAAAAGGGGAAAAGAAACGTTGGTGGACACGTTCCGATAACATAGCATATAATAAAAAGATTGAAGAATTAGTACACTTATATTCAAAACAAATTGTTGCAGGACACCATATTGATGGTGAGCAAACATTGTCAGAAAATATAGCAGACTTGGCTGGTGTTGGAATTGCCTTGCAAGCCTTAAAAGATGCGTTAAAGGGTAAGTCTGAAATAAAAGAGGAATATAAGAAATTCTTTATTTCCTTTGCTATTTCTTGGAGAACAAAGTACAGAAACGAAAAATTAAAGTCATTAATTACGGTGGATTCTCATTCTCCTGCATTTTTACGAGTAAATTTAGTAGTTCAACAATTTGACGAATGGTATGAAGCTTTTGATATTCGTAGTGATTCGAAGCTGTATATTGCACCAGGGTATAGAATCCGGATTTTTTAGACTTTCTTATACTTTTTGGTTAAAAAATCCTTATAATAATTAAGCTTATCAACGGCTTCAAATGCGAGATATTCATATTTGAATCCCTTGTCTGCCATCTTTCTCAACTTTGCATCTGGTGAGTTACCCTTTCTAACAGCTATTACATACTCAGACTGGTATTGCAACATTTCTTTACCAAGATTGTCTGATTTTTCTTGAAGTTTCGTTAATTTTTTAGCTTCACTATCTAGTAATTTTGCCAGTATAGACTTAGGTAAGGGCTTTCCCATTATACTTTTCGTTTACAAAATCAGCAAGTCAGACAGGCGCCAATATTCATGTGTTCCATTTGGCATAGGGCGACGAACAATAAAGGGAAGACGGCGCTGTGCAAGTTCCATACGCGCGATTTCCCATACACTTGTTACATATTCAGGCACGGCGATGTAAGGCCGTGCTGATTGACTGAGTTGATTCGCACGAAGACCAATAATCTTGGTTTTTTCATACTGGGTGAGAAAGGGGGGTGAACGATGACTCATATCTTTGTCAGAGGGTGGTGAAGCACTTAGAGGTATCTGTGGAGAAATCGTTTCGGCATAGTCAATAATACATTCAGGGTGGTGACGTAGAAGTGCGGCAAGAGTGTCATCCTTTGACACTTCTTCAGTAGTTCCTTCTACAGCATCGAGACCATCGATCGCATCCTCTACATCATCCATTGCCGGTGCTGCATACTCATCACCATCGTCTGCCATTCTGTTTAGGGACTTATCTTATGGAAGATAAATTCCATCAATTTTAGGCCAACGGCTCTAAAAGTTGATATTCGAATACCGGCTTAAGTTCAGTCCCATATTACATTCAAGATGGCCTCTGTTCTTGAATCGACCCCCGATATTCGCGTGGCGAAGACGTTTGACGAGATGGGTTTGCCGGATGCCCTTCTGCGTGGTATTTATGCTCATGGTTTTGAGCGCCCTAGCCATATTCAGAGCAGGGCAATTATACCTATCGTAGAAGGCCGTGACATCCTTGCCCAGGCTCAGTCAGGTACTGGTAAGACCGGTACCTTTGTAATTGGTTCTCTCTCACATGTGAACCCTGAACTTGCGAAGCCCCAGGTACTTGTTCTTGTCCATGTGCGTGAACTTGCCCAGCAAATTGGGAAAGTAGCGCAGATGATTGGATCGAGCATGAATCTCAAGGTTCTTGTTGCAGTGGGCGGTAACTCTCTGCGTGAGGATATTCGTGCTCTTGAAGAGGGTGCCCAGTTTATTGTAGGTACTCCTGGACGTATTTATGACTTAATTAATCGTAATGCTCTGGATCGTGCAGAGGTTCGTGTACTTATCATGGATGAGGCGGATCAGATGTTAGAGGATTTGTTTTATAAGCAGGTGATGTGTATTCTGGAGAAGGGGTTTCCTTCTACCACAAAGGTGGCTCTCTTCTCGGCTACGATGCCTGAAAATGTAATTGAAGTGGCAAATAAGATTCTGAATGACCCTGTACGTATTCTGATTCCTCCTACTGCAGTGCGCCTGGAGGGCATCCAGCAATTCTATATCAACCTGGATCGCGAGGATCACAAGTTTGAGTGTATCTGTGACTTATATAAGCATCTAAACATTACTCAGGCAGTAATCTTTTGCAACAAGCGTCAGAAGGCAGAGGTACTAGCTGAGAAGATGGCGGCACAGGGTTATCCTATCACGTGTCTACACGGCGAGTTAGAGAAGACAGAGAGAGCGCGGCGCATGGCTCAGTTCATTAAGGGAGCGACGCGTGTAATGGTAGCCACAGATATTATTGCTCGTGGCATTGATGTTCAGCAGATTAGTCTTGTTATTAATTATGAGCTGCCTTCTAACACAGAAAACTATGTGCACCGCATTGGTCGTGCAGGACGTTATGGCCGCAAGGGAACGACTATCAATCTGCTACTTCCTGAGGAAGAGTCACAGATGAAGGAAATCAGTGAGCTGTATGGCATGACACTGGAAGCTTTCCCTGATGATACGAGTAAGCTTGCTCTTTGAGCGAAGCGGAACCAGAGCGAAGCGGAACCAGAGCGAAGCGGAACCAGAGCGAAGCGGAACCAGAGCGAAGCGGAACCAGAGCAAAGCGGAACCAGAGCGAAGCGTATCAAAATAATATAAAGAACTACTAAAACGTATTTTTTTTGAAACTGCAAGTAGACTTCTAATTTTCACGAATATCATGTCTGCAGCTTGGGCATAATACACTTCTTTGAAACCACTCGTCAATGCATCCCTGGTGATATACATGATTACATGAACGTATTCTTCTTGCTGAATCAGTAGCTAGTAAATTATCTTGACAAATGGAACACACTGTTCCTTCTGGCAATGTAGAAGCTACAAGAACTTCTGTGGCACGAGTAATGACTTCTGCACTTGGGCGAACAATCACAGGTTGAAGAGCTGCACCAAGACCAAAGCCAGGACCAGGACCAGTTCCAGCCCCTATTCCAAGTGTCAAAATATCGGCATGTGTAAGTAAACTTGCTAGAGAAAAGATGTCCATTGGAGGTGCTTGTACAGGAGGTGCAGGGGTTCTAGGTATTATAGGCGTCGAAGTGCGTAATGGTGTTGTGTTATAGGGTTGATGTGCACCACCAAACGAAGTCTGTGAACCAGCAGCCAAAGAAGCTCCATAATTAAATAAGTTGAAACGAGCCGTCATTCTTTGTCTTACATATTGTAATACCTGAGGTAAATTAGTAAATCTGTCCATCTCATATAAGAGGGCAGGGAAATAGTTATGTATGTCATCTAGTAACCCTACGTTGTATACAACCTGATAAGAGGAATCTCCTTGAAAATTCATAGTTACTCTACATATAGCGAATCTTGTTTAGGTTTTAATATATACGCATATCTTTACAAAAAAAGTTGATATTTCCTGAATGCCTAAACTACAAGTCCCACCACAATCCCCTATCAAAATGTCTCTTGGTTCTGCATCTGAGAAAAAGGGAATTACAGGCCTGACAAATATTGGTAATACATGTTATGGAAATGCGGTTCTTCAAGCTCTTCGAAGCCAGGTTGATTTTACAATCTTTATCCTTCAAGGACAACATACAGAACTTCTCAAGCGTAAGCCCGCCTCAGAAAAATCCAAACTCCTCGAATCATATGGCGAACTTGTTCGTTCTCTTTGGTCTTCTGAAGTTGGCACAGTACAGACGAAAGAATTCTGGGGAGCTATGATTCCTGCGGCAATTAAAGCAGGTTATGAACAATTTCGCATCCCTATGGCACATGATGCTCATGAATTCTTAAACTTTCTTCTTGACCAATTTCATGAAGCTCTAAGTGAAGAAGTCGTGATGACTCTTCGTAGTAATCCTGCTAATTCAGATATTAAGGGTGCTCTAGAATTTTGGAAGTCCTCCTTTGAAAAGTCCTACAGTCCTCTTGTAGAACTTGTATTCTCAATTCAAAGAAAGTGTGTAAAATGTGAAGGGTGTAGTGCGGAAAGCATTACTTGGGAAACGTTAAATATGACAAAGGTGAGTGTAAAGAAATCGGATACGCCGGTTGACCTCTTAGACCTGCTTGTCTCTGAAGGCGATGATGATGCTATTGAAGATTATGCATGTGATACTTGCAAACCGAAACGGACAAAGGCGACAGTAACAAGAAGTCTCTGGCGTCTTGGTAATTGGGTAATTATTATGTTAAAGAGAAATGAGAATAATGGTCGTCGTATTAACACAAAAGTAAATATTCCTCTTGAATGCTCGTTTACTCCTGCATTTAGTCCAAAGTCACAGGAGCCGAGTAGCCGTGATTCTTATGAACTCTTTGCGAGTATTCATCACCATGGTGCGGCAGGTGGTGGGCATTATACTGCGCAGGCAAAACACCCTGTAACAGGAAAGTGGGTTCATTATGACGATGAGTCTGCACGGGAACTTGAGTCAGGACAACTCATGCTCGACCCCAGTACTTATATTGTCATGTATCGGCGTATTGTTCCTAGTAGCACTTCCGAGTCTTCGTAGAATCGGTCAAACTTTGACAAAAATAAAAAGAAGTTTTAAGATTTTTTTGCGCCACATATCCTGGTAAGCACTGGCATTCTAAAGCCCGGGTAGGGCTTGAAGTAGAAGACCTATAACTTGTGAAAGGTTCTGTGTGGTTAACAAGCTGTAAAGAAGCTATGACAACTACGACAAATGCGAAAATTAGTAGTCCGACAAAATATTCTTTCGGTATTCCTGCCATTCTTGCTCTGTACAGTGGTTAGAATGTCCAAGTGCCGAATCAATAAATACAAAAATCCCACTTGTACTTCGCCACAAACAACTTCTCAAAATGCGTCGCTCAATGCGTCGCTCCAAGAAAAACTTGCAGCCAGAGATGCCCAAGATGCACAACTCTGGACTATTGTCAAAAAAGAGAAGACACCCCCTTTAACAAGAAAAGAAGATATTGATATGATTCTCAATGGAGACTAGGGTCTAAGGTGTAAATACTTAATAACTTATAATGAAAATCACAATCATCACCTCTTGCACAAAGCCTGAAAACTTGCCGAAACTCTATGAATCTATAGATTTCGAACAAGTCGACAGATGGATAATTATTTATGACACTTCCAACGGACAAGAATATACTTGGCAGTATAAAAAGGACAAAAGGATTTTGGAAGCTGAGTGTCCTCATAAAGGAGTCTTAGGATATGCACAAAAGAACTTTGGTCTCCGTTTTGTTAATAAGGGTTCAATCTTTTTTTTGGATGATGATACCATTATGCATCCTCACTTCTGGAAAGTCTTACCACAAATGAATGAAAATACTACATATTTATTTGACCAAGAGTCTTACATAGATATGTCATTTCTAGAATCTTCTACACTCTGTGATATAAACGAAAAACTTTCTATAAGGAAAAAGTCGAATACTCCAACAATTATAAAAGGGAATCATATTCATTCACTCAATTTAAATTCGGCAATGTGTCTTATACCGTATAATCATCTTCGTGATATACGTTTTATTACTCATTTGTATTATTCAGGAGGTATCTTTGTTACAGAGGTTCAGAATGAATATCAATCAAATTCTGCATATATTCCTATGGTGTTATCATATGCTGGTAAGTTATAAGAGCCTAAACTAGTTTTCCTACGAATCTAAAGATTCATATGAAAATTACAATTATAACTCCTTGTTGTCGTCCTGAACATTTACCGAAAATATATGAATCTTTAGACTTTGAATATATACACAAGTGGATTATTGTCTATGATTCATCAAAGGGTCGTGAATACGAACGCAGGTATACTGAACATAAAAACATTATTGAAACCGAGCACCATCATCTCGGAATATCAGGAAATGATCAGCGGAACTTTGGCTTGAATTTTGTGTCAAAGGGGTTTGTTTACTTTCTCGACGATGATAACATAGTACATCCAGACTTTTGGAAAGTTCTGCCAATTCTCAATGAAAAATACATGTATTCATGGGATCAAGAGAAACCTGATGGTAGTATTGCAACGGGAGGAATCCCTGTTGCAAATGGTACTGATACGGCCATGTGTATTATTCCATATTCTCTTATGAATAATATACGTTGGGTGCCGCACTTGCGTTGTGCTGATGGACTGTTCTTGTCGTCTATTTATGAACAAAGTCCAGACTACCATGTATATATTCCGAGGGTCTTATGCTATTATAACAAATTAACCTGAAGTGACACACAGGGTCTAAATATAATAGAATGTGTAGAAAAAGTAATCTACTATATGAAAATCACAATCATCACCTCTTGCACAAAGCCTGAAAACTTGCCGAAACTCTATGAATCCATACAATTTGAGCATGTTCATAAATGGATTATTATTTACGATACTTCCAACGGACAAGAATACACTTGGCGGTATAAAAAAGACAACAGGATTTTAGAGGCTGAATGTCCCCACTCAGGATACTTAGGATATGCGCAAAAGAATCTCGGTCTACAATTTGTTAATAAAGGCTCCGTATATTTTTTAGATGATATAACCATTATGCATCCTGACTTCTGGAGCATTATACCATTTTTGAATGAAGATATTCTATATACATGGGATGAAGAATCTTACTTAGATATTACAGACACAGATGGGAGCCATGTATTTAGATTTTGTAAAGAACTAGAATTTCAAAATAGAATGCCTATTCCAAAAGTGAGAAAAGGAAACGATATCCATGAATACAAAATATTCATTGGTATGTTTTTAGTTCCTTATAAGTTTATTTCAAATATAACTTTTATTCCGCATATAGAGTTTTCAACAGGAATTTTTATAAAATCTATATATGAAGATAATAAAACACAGACACAATATATACCTAGAATATTATCGTATGGTATATTTTTACAGGTCTAAATAATGAATCGTGTATATCTAAAGTATGGATAAAAAAGTCACTATTATAACTCCTTGTTGCCGTCCTAAAAACTTACCAAAATTATTTGCTTCTATAAATTTTGAATACGTGAATAATTGGATTATTATCTACGATACTTCTAAAAGCAGATCCTATACTAGGGCATTTACGGAATATCCGAAAATCATTGAAGCAGAGTGCGATACTATTGGTTCTGCTGGTCATCCGCAAAGAAACTTTGGCTTGAACTTTGTGTCAAAGGGGTTTGTTTACTTTCTTGATGACGATAATATTATGCATCCTCACTTTTGGCAGGTATTTCCTCATATTATGAATGATAATAAATACATATATTCCTTTGACATGGAAAAAGAAGATGGAAGTATAAAACTCGGAAATGAGCCATTCTTACATGTGATTGATACTGCAATGGTATTAATATCCCATTCTCTTATAAAAGGACTTCAGTGGTATAAGCACTTTGCCTATTCAGACGGAATATTTATATCTACATTGTATGAAAAAAATAAGTCGAGCTTTTTTTATATACCTCATACTCTGTGCTATTATAATAAACTCCAGAACTAAGTGTACATTCCCATAGGCAGCTTATCACTGCCATCTTTCTTCTTTAGGAACAAGTCGACGTGATCCTTCTTGATGACGAAGGGTAGAACAAAGTTCGGAATATGGAAGGGCAGCTCTTTTACATTGAACATGCGCAGCATATTGACGCGTTGAGCAATTTGCTCAATACATCTCTTCAGTTCACGAACACCCGTCTCTCCCTTAGCGTACGTTTCCAGAATATACTGGAGAATCTCGCGGGTAATCGCCACCTTCTCAGCGAGATTCACTTCACGTAGAGCCGCAGGTAGCAAGAACTGTTCCGCAATTGCAACCTTGTCCTTGATTTCATAACCATTTAGGTTCACAACTACCATACGGTCTAGCAGAATCTTGTCAATCTTATTCACATCATTGCCACTGAAGACAAACATTGCACGACTCAAGTCTAGCGGAATGCCGCTCAGATACTTGTCCTCAAAGTCCATGTTCTGCACAGGGTCGGTCAAGTGTACAAGAAGATTCTGAACTTCCTCACCCTTCGGCGTATTACTAATCTTATCGAGCTCATCGAACATCATAATCATACTCATTGACTTTGCCTGAGCTACACAGTTCGCAATCTTGCCGCTGTGGCTACCCTCATAGACAAACTGGTGACCCGTATACGTAGTCGCATCTGAATCACCACCCAGTGAGATGAACTGGAACGGCCATTCCAGAGCTTTGGCAATACCATTCTTAATCAAACTCGTCTTACCAATACCAGGAGGACCTAGCAAGAGGAGTGAGAGGCCACTTGCAGTAGGGTTGGAAATCTTACTCGCAATAAACTGAAGAATCTGCAGTTTGGCATCTTCCTGGCCATAAATCGCCTCGTTCAGACACCGCTTTGCCTTTTCCATAAAGGGTCCACAAAGATCAGGACCATCTTCAATACGTACTGGCATATCCTTGTAAATTCCGAGAGGAATACTCACAAGCTTTTCCATCCAAGAACGCAGCTTGTAGTACTCGCCACTGCTAGGATCCATGCTGTTGAGCGCATTGTAACGATTCATCACCATCGCCATTGTTTCCGGCGTCAGCTTCATTTGCAATAGACGGAACATCAGCGGCTGCTCCTTTTTCACATAGTCAGAACGCTTCTCAAGAGCTTCCAGCATAACCTTCTGCTTTGATGAATCCATGGACTTGAACTGGTCAATCTGGTCATCAATTGTCTCTTCTTCTACCGGCTTTGATACGAGTTTCACGAACTTGCGCACATCCTCCGTTTCTTTCTTCATATTGTGACGTCTCGGAATCATGCGCTCTGACTCCTCCATACCCCCCGAAAGCCCCCCGAAACTGATGGAAATCCCTTTGAACCCTGCATCTTCTTCCTCATCCTCATCCTCATCCTCATCCTCATCCTCATCCTCATCCTCATCCTCTTCTTCGTCATCATCTTCACCCTCATCCTCGTCGGTATCCTGTGAGCCGAGAGTCTCACTGTCGTATTCTTCCTCTTCCTCCTCAACAACACGCTTCTGCTTCTGCATCTGCATCTTAGACTTCCCTTTCACAGGCTTCGCCCGAGGCTTGAATCCCTTTGATGAACGCTTTGTCTCTTCAGCAATTTCAAATGTGCTATCACTTGATGAAGTGATGGGAGTAATACGGCGACTATTCTCCTTCTTCATCTTCTTGCGAATACGCTCGCGGGCAACAATAGCAGCTTGACGACGACCTGTGCCACGGATTTCTTCACGAAGACGCTTCGGAAGTTTGCCAGTCTTCTTTAACACAATACGCTCTGAAGGAGTGAGACTTAGCTCAGAATGGTCGCTTTCGTTGTCAGATTCATCATAATCAATAAGACCACGTACATTTCCGTGCTCATCCATGCTTTCATCATCCTCGTCCTTAGGACCTTCGTCCTTCGGACCACCGCGCTTCGGAGTCTTCTTCCCCCCCTTCGTTTCTTGGACAGAGGGTTGCTTCATTCTAGGACTTTGGGGCATTTTCACAAGTGGGACTCAGCCACAGGGAAAGGCCTAATAATCAATTTTTGGCCAACTGATGGCAAAAGATTGCATATTACAGTATCATAGTTTACTTGCGATTCTTGCGGCTCTTGCGATCCTTACGAGTCTTACGGTTCTTGCGGCTGAGCAGGTTGCGCACCGCTCCGTTCGCATGAGACATTACCGCGCGTCCAGAGTTTTGCGCAAACGCCCCCACAGAGTTTACCACGCGACCAGACTGTCTGATGGCAGAACGGCTGACATTACGCGCAGCCGATACCAGGTGATTCAAAGGAGAATATACACGACGAAAAAGACCGAGTTTACGGGAGCTTCCACGATTCTTAGCCATTTCTAGTAAGATTCTAGATATTTTATACAATGATATCTTTCAAATCCATAAGACCAAACCGCGCCTTGTTACTCAAACTTGGCATTGGCTTTACCCGCGCAATTATTTCTTGCAGAGGACCCAGCATAATTTCCCGCAACTCCACTTTTACACTCTTAAAGAAATCGGGAGAGCAAGTTTGCAACCCCTTTGTAAGCCGGACAATACAGTCAATAAATTCTTCAACAGTCTTTGTCTTATTTTCTTGCAGAGAGAATGTATAAATCTTATTTATAATTGTAGTTACCATTGTCATCAAATGACCCTTTTCTAGTGCATTTAATCCCGCTAGTTCTGCAATAAACTGTCCATATCCCATACGATACTGCTTTTCCTTCACAAGGTCTACATAGTCAGCTTCTGAATCTTCACGTACATTGTCAAATATCTTTAGGAATTCAGTGTGATACTTGTTCATTTCTTCATAAATCACGGGATACCGTCCTGCAATCTCCGCAATAAGTTTTGCAAAGAGCGCGCAATATAAGTCTTCTACGACTGCCTTTACAAAGACCTTTTCAATAAAATCACGAGTAAACTCTGTCTCTCCGCTATCAATAATCTGATAGATAAAGTCGCGAGTATCATTGTACGTAAGAGGAGTAAAGGCGTTCAACTTATTACCAATGACCGTATTCAGGATTTTATCTTCAATGTTTCCTGAAGACTTGAAACGGCTTTGATAACGACCCACATTTACACGAGAGCGTGTAGGTGCAGGAGGGTCTTCCTCAGTTCCTTGCTTTGATTCATGAAACGCAGGTTTTCCTGAATTTCTCGTATCAAATGCAGAAGAAAAGCGCTGTTGGCCACTAACCCCACTACGCCAACTTGTTGTAGAAGAAGAACCAAAATTTCTATGAGAAGATGCAGACCCTGCAGGTGCACCACCACGAAATCCAGAAATGCCTGCCGGCATTTCCATATCACGGCGTAAGGATTCAATTAATTTCATTAAAGGTTCAGGTGCCGTTTTCACTTCTGCCATAGCCGTAATCCAATCAGTGATTTCCTTTTCTAACGAATTTCCAGGATTAGTGCTGGCAGAAGCCAAAGCAGAAGGAGAAGCCAAAGCAGAAGGCGCTCCGGGTTTTGAGGCAATTGCAGCGTACGAAGCCATTCTTAGTGATACTAGGGACTTTTAGTTTAGGTTGACAATCTTCTTCAATTTTAGAAAACGCGTCTTATTGTTTTACACAGTGAGAAGGCTGTGAATTAGAAGACATGGACTCTCAACTATGTAAAATCTTATCCATACAAAACCCTTTTACACAAGAACAAGTGAACGAGGGATTTCTAGCATGGCCTAAGAATCTTACCACATGTGTGCAACGTGCTGCAAGATTTTCTTCTTTACAGCAATTTGTGAAAACAATCGATACAAATAAGTCTTTGCAGTTGTTTCAGAGTTTACACGCCCAGGTAAACGAGTTAGAACCCCTATTACGCCCTGCAACCAATGTTGAGAAAGAGGGATACGAACAAGTATATTTTCAAGGCTCTCCTTGGTCTGAACTAAACTTTTTGCCCTTTGCATTAATGATTATGTCAGTATATAAGTCTTATATAGTCCCAAGCCTTGGAGTATGTCTGCCCTTTATTTCAATACTCCTGCCCTATATATTCTTAAATACCTTCTATAATATCCCTATTAGTCTATCGCAATATATGAAATTACTCTGGCGTATGTGGAATGGAAGCCTGGAAATGCCGAAACGCCCTGAAGATTTTTTAACAATCCAGCGAGAATCTGCGCCAGTACCTGCAGCTCAACAACTCAAGTCTTTACTGCAAAATTCTTGGACTCTCTTTACTGTAGGACAGGCAATCTGGCATCCCATACAACAAGCTAGACATTTTATGAAATTGGATAAGGACTGTATTCGCCTAGGGTCTGCAGTAGTTTGTGTAAAAGGGGTTGCTTTGGAACTCTGGGAGCAGTGGAAGGCGTGGATGCCTTCGTGGATTGGTACATGGATACCTCTCTGTCCCTCCGATAGTCGCCAGGCCTTTGCCTTTGCTCTCGAAAGCCCCTTCTGGCTTCGTCATACTTTGCGGGGTCTTGGGCGTTTAGAGATTTTGCTAAGTTTAGCTTTGCGGAATGATGTGGTACCTGCACAATTCATACGTTCTTTGAAGCCGGTTCTGATGTTGAAAGACTTTGGTGACCCTTCCATTCCGATGGAGTCGCGAATTGTTTCTTCAGTTGGTCTTGGTACGAAAGGTCAACATGCAATTCTTACAGGTCCGAATCGTGGCGGGAAATCGAGTTTCTTGCGCGGAGTCCTGATGAACGTTGTATTAGCGCATTCTTTTGGTGCTGCCTTTGCTGAAGTTGCCCAAATGACCCATTTTACATGGATTGCAGATGGTATGCGCCTAGATGATAAACCTGGTAAACAAAGTATGTTCGAGAGAGAAGTTGGATTTGGCAGTTCGGTGTTAGCAAAAGAAGGCGGTCTTGGGTTGATTTTGTACGATGAACTCTTTCATAGTACAAATCCCCCAGATGCTATACGAACAAGTGAACTATTTTGCAGTAAATTATGGAATAAGAGTAATTGTCTAAGTATTGTCAGTACCCACGTCTATAGTTTAGCACATCAAGCACCCAAGAATATTCAAAAACTTTGTATGGGAGCTTGGCATCGTGATGGAAAGTACATATTCTCTTATACTGTGCAAAAGGGTGTGTGTGAAGTGAGTAGTGTAGACTTGCTTTTGAAGCAATTTGGCTTACTTCCGAGTGCGGGTTCTGAAAGAAAAGGAATCCCGACTTCCGAGCAGAAACTATGAATGGACTTGGGGATAGTTTGACTATTGGCATCCTTTTAACACTTATTTTTGGTGCGGCGTGTTTCTATTTATACAGCCGTTTGAGCCAAAATGAGAAGCGTGTATCTCTCTTGGAAAATCTGCTTCTTAACCTGAAAATGAGCACGGAGGCGAGTATGATGGGGCCTGATATGGTCGAACCGACTTCGTCTCCTGCACCCTTGGAAACTGGTGATGTAGACGAAGTTTCTGAGGTGGAATATGCTGATATCTTGAAGGGTATACCTGCTGTGGTAAGTGAGGTTGTGGCTGATGCTGATGTCGGTGTAAGTGTAAATGCAAATGCTGAAGCCGAAGCCGAAGAAGCCTTTCTCCGGTCAGCGGTATCAGTAACTCCTGTACGTAAGATGGATGCAAACTACGAGTCGATGAGCCTGAAGGAGCTCCAGGCTCTTGCTCGTCAGCGTGGTCTGAATGGAATCCCTTCCCGTAAACGTGAACTGGTGGATGCTTTGAAGAAGCAGGGTGGTGATGTTCCTCTTGCTCCGTCCCCTCTGAGCAAGATAGAAGGAGAGCTTGAAGGAGCTACGAGTGCTCAGGGACCTTTCCAGGTCGATATAGAGCAGAGCTCATAAAAACATTAAAGGCAGGATGTTTATACATAAGACAAGTAATTCCTATGTATAAACAAAAAGGATATGGCAAATAGATGGACATAAATGGCTTTCGTGAGGCGCAGAGCCCTTATTTCTTTACACAACCCCCTCAAACTTTAATTGAAACACAAACAAAGTCTGTAAATGTTACATCAAAGACAACTGCACCGGCGCCCGATAATCGTTATCCTGGATACGCGGCTATGATGGAAGATGGTCGCCTTACCACGGATTACCGCCCCCATTGTTACGAAAATCTGCCAACAGGTACACAATATCCTTCCCGTCTTTGGTTACAACGCAATGCGAATACAATTATATCTTTGTCTCGTGAGCGTCTGGCAAAACAATCAGGTGCAGGAAAGTCATACGATGCTTCCATTGAATTGGATCCAATTGGCTATGCTGTCTGTGATATCGCAGGATGTGGTTATGTTCCTAGCAGAAACCCGAGAGGTCTGGGAATTGAGCGGAAAGACAAAGCCGCTCCCTTATTCGGAACGTGGGCAGCCTCTTCGCCATCCTACGGCAAGAAAGATCCGCAAATGCTTACCACAGTTTATCAAGGTGGGCGTAATACTCCGCGGGGGATTTTTTAGAATATGCAAATATTTGGATAATAGAGTTGGATACAATGGAAGAAGGGAAAATACCATTCCCGCCGATGTTGGTTATAAATCTTGCTCATAGACCCGATAAGTGGCAAATGATACAACATGATTTTTACAGTAGGGGTTGGCCTGAATTATTTCGTATGGAAGCAGTCCTTGGCGACCCTGGATGGTATGGATGCACTATTTCTCACGTGAATTGTCTAGGGACTGCAAAAGAAAACAAATTCCCATGGGTTCTTATAATTGAGGATGACTGTCTACCTACAGAAAATTCGATGCAAAGATTCTGCGAACTTTTACCAAAATTGTGGGAAACACGCGACCAGTGGGATATATTTATGGGAGCTACTACAAATGTGAAAGTCGAATCTCTTTTACAAACTTCACCGCCTCTACTCCGTGTAAAAGGAGCTACTGCTCATTTTTATCTAGTAAATGACCATGCATATGACAAGTTTATTTATGGACTTACCCAGCAACCTATTGTCATAGATGAATTGTATGGTCTAGACCCATCTGTACGTATGATTTGTACATTTCCTCATATAGCTGTTCAAAGGCCTTGTATAGGAGATACTTCAAATGGCGTGTATGTAGATTATATCAATTTATTCCAAGAATCTGAAAAGGTACTGCACGATTATTTGCAAGAAAAAACTAATAACCTCCAGTAAATGTCAGATATTCCATTCCCGACTATCTTCGTCATAAATTTGGAAGATAGACCTGACCGTTTATCTACTATTCAAAAACATTTTTCAGAGAGAAGATGGCCTAATCTACACCGCATTAATGCAATTCGTTACGAAACAAATGGAGTATTCACAGGGTGGATAGGTTGCACACTCTCTCATATTAAAGCTGTAAAGGTGGCAAAACGTTCGAAGCTTCCTTGGATTCTTATCTTGGAAGATGACTGTCTTCTTGCAGATAATGCTTTGAAACGTTTTTGTGGCCTTCTGCCTTCTTTATGGGCAAGACGAAATGAATGGGATGTATTCATTGGAGGTATGGCAAGTATAGTAGAAATGGAGTCCGTTGTACAAGAATCACCCCTTTTACTCAAAGCAAAAGGTACGTCTAGCCATTTCTGTGTACTCCATCAAGGCTTTTATGATATATTAATAGAATCTATGATAAAAAAGCCACGAATCATTGATGAACTATACAGCCAGGTTCCTTCAGTAAAAGTCTTTTGTACGATTCCCCATCTTGCTACACAAACTATAGGAATAAGCGACATTGATAAGGATTTTCATGATTATACCGACACATTTGACGCTTCTGAGAAGAAACTCGCCGACTTTGTTATAAATGCAAAGTTGTGTAAGACTGAAAATGCCGAATAAGAAAATCAGTCTCTGTTGCAATATCAATTTGTGCTAAATATGTCCACCACTGGTGTACACCTACAGGGTCGTCTACAAATCGCGATTCTGAGAAAATATGCTCTGCTATTTCTAATGGCAGAATCTTTTTTCCTGTTTGTATACACATATGTGCAAAAAATTCATCTTCTGCCATCTTTTTCTTAGGTTTTTCTCGACACATATCTATAACTGCCTCTTTCTTACGAAAGGTTAAGCCACTTCCTCCAACTACCCACGGTTTCCAAGCCCATGGTGCGGCGACATAGTCAACTGTCCAAATCTCATCAGGCAGGGGTTTGCGTAAGTAACAATCTGTCTGAATACTTAAGATATATTCTGCCTGTATCTGTTCCCAGAATTCTGCATTTTTAAAAGCAAGATTATATTCTTCACGTGCCCTATCTCTATCACAATTGTTCTCAAACCAAACTAAGATATGCGTAGTCGCCTCGTGTTTTCCAAGAATCTTGCGAATATATGCCTCGTTTTCTTTGGAGCATACAATTGTTAAAGAGAATCCACGTTCACGAACAAAGTACATAACATTCTGAAGAACAAATTCTATGTTGGGGTGTTCGCGGCGTTCCACTAACATAACCGTATTTATAGACTGCTGCGGAATTGTCGTTGAATTCCAAAATTCTTGAAAAACCTTGCCATATTTTTCGCGTAAGAAATTATATATTGGTTCTTCCAATTCAACACGTACACTGTGAAGGAAGTCTCCATATTCTAAGGAAGATTTCTTCTCTTGAATTAATTCCAACAGCTTGGAATAATCCATTCTGCCTACAGTCAACAAATCCCTTTTACACAATTTGCCGCAACCACATAAACTGCCACGACCACAGCTAAGAAGAAGAGAAGTGATGGCATCTCGTATACTTGCATTTGATATTGGAATCAAGAATCTCGCTTGGGCTTGTATAAGTAAAGGAGAAAATACGTCCTATTTAATTAACGGATGGTCAAATGAAAATCTTATTACAGGCGGGACGGCCGATTCTGATGCAGTGAACAACCAATGTGAAACTTGCAAAAAAAAGGCCAGTTATACACACCTCTCAAGTTCAAAACATTACTGCGTAAAGCATTGCCCACCTTTAACACCTGCACTGCGCGACTTGAGTGGAAATTTATTGAAGAAGATACCGAAACTCGAAATTCTAAAAACTATTGCTACACGCATGGATGCCACAAAAGAAGATCTGAAAAATAAGACGACGACAACAACCTTTTTACAAAGTCGTCTGTGTTTTCCGAAAGTTTCTGCAACGTTGGTGAAAAAGGTTGAGTTGGAAGCTCTTCACGATGGAATTCGTGCAGTTATTCTAAAAAACAAAGAACTCTTTGGTTCTTGTTCCCAAATTCTCTTGGAAAATCAACCGGCCTATAAAAATCCTGTAATGAAAAGCGTACAAATGATGTTATTTGCGAGTCTTCGCGATCTGTTACAACCAGAAGTACCAAAGGTTCGTCTTGTGCATGCGAGTCGTAAGACAGTTGATACAGTTACGACAAAAGGAGATGAAGGTTATTCTGAACGTAAAGGGGCTGCAGAAAAGCGTGTGTTAGAGGGGTTTCGTGCTGGGAAACTACGTATGAACTGTACTGATGGACGTGATGCAAGTTGGTTTGTATTACAAGTAAAGAAAAGTGACTTGGCTGATTGTTTATGTATGGCTATGGATTCTGCTTAGACGCGTAAATAAGAAAAGCCTAAAAGCCATGCTTAGCGAAGAAGGAGAGTGATGGCTGTAAGTATTGCAGACATGGAACGTGTTGCTATGGGAGGAAATGACTCCCGGTTTGGTGAAGATATTGGTAATGTAATTGAGCTTGGAGATTTGGGTGCTGGTGATGACCTGGGACTATCTATGTTAATGAACCCGAGCAAGGTATCTGTAAGTCGTCCGTCAGAGTCGTCTCGTACAATAAATATGTCTTCGTACTCTCCTCCGCAGCAACAGCAGCAAAACTCTGGATTTGGCAATGGCAATGGCAATGGAGGAGGAATCAGTTTCAGTGGTCCTCTCGAGCCCCTGGAAGCTTTGGAGCCGGTGTCCTTTGATGCGCAACCGATTGATATGAATTCATTCGGTGGTGCGCCAGTCGAAGTGAATGTGAGAAAGGAGGGTTCCAATTTGCCGTCGGCGGATTCACAGTCGAAGGGAATCTTTGGCGGTCTCTTTGGAAATTCTCAGAGTGCTACCGGTCCTGGTGTACAACTCGCTTCTCCTAGCCGCGACCCCGAAGCTGAGAAGAAAGAGAAGTCTGAGTATTTGAATAAGTTGCAGCGTCTGGAAGCCAAGGGATTCCCTGTAGCTCGTAAGTTTACCTTAGACAACTCTTTGGAAGAGTTGAAGGCAGAGTACTTTCGTCTCGTAGACGCCCGTAACTTGGAGACAAGTTTGAAGTTTCAGCGCCAGATGTTGATGGGTGCCATTACCGGCATGGAGTGGTTGAATGGACGCTTTGACCCCTTTGACTTGAAGCTGGATGGATGGTCTGAGTCTGTACACGAGAACGTGGAGGACTTTGATGAGATTTTCGAGGAGTTGTATGACAAGTACAAGGATCGTGGAAAGATGTCGCCTGAGATGCGCTTAGTTATGGCAGTAGGTGGAAGTGGTTTCATGTGCCACGTGAGCAATTCGTTCTTCCGTAACAAGATGCCCAGTATGGACGATGTGTTACGCAATAATCCGGAGTTGGCGCGTCAGATGGCAGCGGCTGCGGCTTCTCAGGCGGGTCCTGGTTTTGGCAATTTCATGGGAATGGCGATGGGCGTGCAGCCACCCCAGAACCAAGGATACGCTGCGAATGGAGGACCGGCTAACGCTATGCCCGGTGGTCCTATCGCCGGTCCTGCCCCAATGGGGCCGAATCCCTCCCCGGTCACAAATGCCGGTGCATTCTTTGGGTCATCTGCAGCGCCTTCGGCTCCTGCACAGCAAGAACAAAGACAGACAGCCCGTCGCGATATGACGGGTCCTTCCGGTCTAGGCGTAGATGATATCCTGCGTACTTTTGATGAAGTGCGCCGTGCTGAGTCAGCGGCCTCTTCAGTTCCGCAAGTGGCTACAGGATTCCCTACACAACCTGCGGTAGCGGCTGCCACGAACATGTCCGTAGTCAGTGCGGATGACTTAATAAGCCAGGCGGACTCTTCTCGCACAGGACCTAATGGTCGCAGAGGCCGTCGTCGTGCTCAGGCACCTTCAGGAACCACGATTGCGCTAAATGTCTAGGGTCTGTAAAAAGCCATGCGCAGACGCTTTATAGCGTCATTATATAAATCAGAAGCTAACATCGGCTTATTCTCTTCGCCTTTCTCATTATCATCCTTGTCATCCTTGTCATCATTACCCCTGGGTTGACCAGCCATTTGTTTATCTTGCAAACGTTTCAAAATCATAGCTTCTTCGGCAGTTAATCCACTAAATCCTTCACTTGGCTTATCAGTAGCTTTTACAGTAGGGACTAAGCAAGAACGCCATAAACAGAGTTCTGAATGTTCATTAAACAAATATCCCAACATTATGATTACAATGATAGCAAGCCCTGCAGCAATAACAAAATTACGCGTGGCTACAAACAAAACTGCAAATAAGAAAAACCGGCGAACAATGGGTTGAGAAAGAAACTTCTCTTGACCCTTTGTTATTTCCAGAGCTAGGAAACGACCACCTAAATTTAATAAAAGCATCATAAGACCAATAAAGTAAGGATTTGTGTTTACCGCTGTCATGAGAACATCCATTGGATTCATGAGAGTGGCTGCTGTTGCTGAAGAACTCATAATTGATGAAGCAGCAGCCGGAACTAAGGAACTCATCCCTCTTTGCTTATTGTTTAGCTAAAATCTGGCCACCATGTGTGAAAAAGATTACATCAGCGCCAAGACAGACATAGGCCAAAGCCGCTAAAATCCCCACCGTAGGACACCATGAAGCTGCCAGAAGAACAAAAACGAGTAAAATGATTCGTGTTATAGGGAGTGCATATAATTCAACGAGTAGTTCAGGATACGGGGTTTCTAGATGTGTTGCGACTCCCCAATTCCATAGTATAAGAACGATGGAAACAATAAGTCTGGCTGCAGTATCTATTTCGAAAGGAAGTCCCTTCCACATTCTAGTTTCTAGCGCGAAGTTCTTCCAGAGCCCGTCGCATTATCCTCTTGCACAGCACTCGTAACTACACGGTCTTGGACGATACGTCTAGGAGTTTCCTTCAAGGCTTTCTCAACAAACCATCTGTTTGTCTCAATGTCCGTCACTTTAATATTATTGTTAAACCCCTCTTTCTGTTCTTTTACTTCTGCGGGCTTATACAACGGACGGTTTGCCCATGTTAAGGCAATTGCGATAGCGAACAATAGGGCAGGAACCCAACCTGCAAGCATGTGTACAATATAGAGTAGTAGGAGCAAAAGTAAGCGGCCAACAGTAGTAGATAGTTGCCACCGCCAGACTTCGGGGAGTTTTTCAGCATATACGGACCACATGAAAATTATTGCAAATAATACGGTCAGAAATAAATGATTCGATTGTTTTGTCCAGTCTAACACAGCTTGTTGGAACTTTGCTCCACCTACCATGATTTTTGTCGATGGACTTGCCATTCTCTACTATCTTAGAATGGTTTTTCAAACAGTATGTGCGAATATTCAAGAGTAGGTATCTGAAATAACATACGGTATCCCATATCTTCTATTTGAGGAACTAGGGCACCAATTTCAGGGATAAAGGTATCATCAAGAATTAAGACACCTCCAGGTTTGAGTAAAAGATGTGCTGCATTCAAGTCAGATATGCAGACTTGTTGACTATGTCCACCATCCACATGAAATACATCATATGTTCCCAACTCAGATGGATTTTCGTTTATGAACTGAAATATTGTCTTGGTCGAATCACCCTCAATCATGCGTTGCATTTGGGGATGTTTTGATTTTAGATATTCAAAACACTCTTGTGTGTACGGATGTTCACACAAATCAAAGGAAAGAAAGATTGAACCTTTAGGAAGAGCATGTAAAAATATGGATGCACTATGTCCAGCATTAAAACCGATTTCGATCATCTTTTTTACATACCGTTGTCTTAGCAAATTTACAAAATTTATACGTTTATGCATTAACATTCTTGGCATTACACTTAAATCAACTTGATGGTGACTATAGAAACAATTTCCTTCCATATTTTTTCCATGGGCACTTATGTAAGAATTAAGAACTGATACATCTTTTAAAATCTCATGTTCAAGTTGTCTATAGTGATTCTCAGCATCTCTTGAACTTATCATCTAGACATTTATTTATTTATATCTTTATGTATGGAATATATATTCTTACGATGTCAAAGGTCGAAGTTTATTGTAGTAGCAAAGAGACTTAGGAATATATACATGTTTCGTGGGGTTATGGTCATATATTGCTTTTATGAAAAAACCATCAGCAAACCATCTATCAAATGTTAGCCATTTGAGATTCTTGCATATTTTTTTAGGAACGAGGAACATGGCTGTGTCAATCTTCCCTAATTCTACAGCATGTCCTTCAAATCGTTCTTCATACCTATCTTGATCCCAAGTATAAAAATATTCTTCACTCAGCGTGGGTAAGATATTCCATAAGTCTGGGTGAACAATATTGTCATCGTCCAAAAAATAAACAAACCCCTCTTTCACAAGGCTAAGGCCATAGTTTCTCTGTGCATTCCCTGTAACACCACCTTCAGAACACTCTTCTTCCATTACGCAGTCGTGCCCTGCAAACTGTTTTGTATATGCTCTATCATTTGTCGTATCATAGACAATAATCCATTTTTCAACGTAGTCAAAGTTCATAGATGCAAATATATCTTTTAGATTTTGAGGACGTGAACAAGGAGTGATTATAGTTATTTTTGGCATCTTTTTAACTAATTATCTATAATATCATTATTTAGACCGCCAAAGAATACGGATACAAATTAATAAGTATTGAAAATGAAAATTACATATAGAGGTGGAGGAAGAATGTCAGGATGTTTACTCCAGGAAGCATTTCCAGATACAGCGAAAGAATCTGGTCAAATTGCTAAAAAAGAAGAACGTTATAAAGCCAAAAAATGTGGAGGTCCTGCTCTTGCTTTCTTAAAAGCTGGAGACGAGAGTTTGGATCCAGATCGCCAGTCTCATCGCCCTCTTCCACCTGTGGAGAAGCTTCAAAGGCGTGAAGGCTTTCAGGCCAATCAAGTGAAACAGGGGTTTGTTGCACAAGATCAAGAGAATTTGGAGTTTGCCCCTGCAAAAGTTTCCGATTGTGACCGTCAAGAACGTGAAGAAGTAAAGAATCTTATAGGGCAACAAGTGGATGATGTTATAGGGGAGAAGTCTCGCATGTCTATGCCCCGAGATGCCGAGAGTCCGGCACAGACTCCTAATTTCAAGAAAACCATGTATGGTAATCCAGTACCTTCTTACTTTGGGAAGTCTTTGTCTGATGATGGATTTGCTGACTATAGTTCTTCTATGACAGACAATCCAGGCTATTTGGTACAAGGGTCAGCATTCTCTCCGAATTCGTCGGCAACGGGTCTTGACAAAGCTGGAGGTTCTGCTAGTCTTCCTATACCCTCAATCGTTGATGCATGGAAGCCTATGACGCCTTCAGGAGCTAGAACGAGTTATTTTGAAGCACTTCCTCAGGGACAGGAACAAGACTCTAATGGGCACTATGCTTCCTTTAGCAAAGATGAGAAACAATCTTTGTTACAGAAACTTGATACATTATTTGCACGTTTAGAAGAATTAGAAACAAAGTCGAATGAATATGCTCATGCTGAAGTAAGCCTGTTTATTCTGAGCGGATTATTCCTTATGTTTGGCTTGGAAACCGTGAGGAAGTTTCGTTAGTTTCTCCTTTCTTTACCAGTTTTTATCCCAGTGATGCATTGCATATGTTTCCTCTAAAAAAATAGAAGGCCTATAACCCTTCTGGCTATAATGAGTTGGATAGATAACTATAGTTGGTAAAACTCTGGCACCTTCTAAACTTATGTTTTGTCTAAAATACCATGGACCTGTTGCAATAGCTACATTTACACTACCACCTAATGCACAATTTTTGATGTTTTCAACGCATTTTTTAAGATTTGGATTCATCGCAACAGAATATATAAATGCATTTGTCATATAAGAATTAATATTAGAATCTTCATTACAAACTACAAAATCATGGGTTAGTAGTTCAGTAAGATTTTTGAAAACTTCAAAATCAATATCAAGATAAATACCGCCATGTTTATAAAGAATTTCATAGCGCATTATGTCTGCTTTTTGGGCGTACACTGGTGTAGAATGTATGTAGTCCAAGTTAGAGAAATTTTCAGGAGTTAAATCTGAATCGCACCATAATCTATATTCGTAATCTGGATGTAAAGATTTAATATTTTCAATAAACTGAATTGATTTTTGAGGAATTGGGCTTGGACCAACCCATATTTGATGAATTTTTTTAATTACAGGGTTCATTTATATATAACTAAAAGAGTTTAACGTTTATATTAGTTTATTTCGTACTTTTCTTTCGTGTAATTGTCCTTGATGGTTTGAAGATTTTGAGAAAGTTATCTAGTGCGGCATCAACTATAAATTTTCTGAAAAATTTCTGAAATTCTTCTTTATTTTTGATAGAAAATAAAGATATATCAGACCTTATTAAAGTTCTTAGAAATTCTTTTATAGAAGGATTGTATTTAAATGAATAATCTAAAATAGTCTTATTATCGACTTTTTTAGATTTTAACGTTCTTGTATCAATGAACTTTATTTCTAATTTTTCCTTTTTTAGAAAAGTTTCGACAGAACCTAGAATTGTATTTAAATATGTAATAATTTGCATCACTTTATTTTGGAATGTCGCATTTTTCCCGCGCATAGAAAGTATTTCATCAATCTTTGATTGTACGGATTGAATTTTTTGTTGTACTTCCATTTTTTCCAGGGCAGGTGTAAGAGGGATTGTTGTGGTAGACGCGGGGACTTCAAGCACGGGAGTAGCAGGAACAGCAGGAACTTCAGGCACCACAGCAACAGGAGCAGGAGCAGGAGGGACTTCAGGCACCGCAGAAGCAGGGGCTTCAGGCACTACAGCAGCAGGAGCAGGAGAAGAAGAAAATTCTAATAATTCATAGTCGCCGTTTCCATCATCTGCGATACCACCCTTTTCCTGCAGTAATAAGTTAGAAGCAACCTTTCGTAAATCATCCCTATACACCTTTAACACTTCCTTCATGAATGCTTGAATACGCTTACCTTCATTATATGTCATTAAAGTGAATGAATCTGTTCCATCATGGTTTACATATAATTTCCAAAAATCATAAAATCTTCCTTTCATATCGGAAGATGTAATATACTTTCTTATAACAGGAGTATCAAAATGAAGATAGTCGCGGAATAATATTTCCTCATCGTACTTGAAACGAAGGCTTTGTATATCTGATTTTAATGATTCATCTTCTTCGGTAATTTTACGAACACGCAAACCATTTGATAGTTTCACAGTCTGTGCGCCAGAAGTCTTTACTTCGCTAGAAGTCTTTACTTCGCTAGAAGTCTTTACTTCGCCAGAAGGCTCGACTTCCTCTGAAGCTTTGGCTTCTTCAGACGCATCAGGACTAGTTACTTTCTCCTCTTCTTCTTCCAAAGTCTCCAAGAATCCTGAAGAATCTTCTTGAGCTCCACCCCTATATACATTCATTTGAATAGGTTGTGAAGGCTCTGCTAAAATACTGCCATCACTAGCCCCACCTCCATGAAATACTTTCATTTCTATTGGTACGGCGGGCGCATCCAGCATTGATGCCATTCTAATTGCTCATCGGTTTAAAACATATCCGGGAATCACTCACAGCATAGAATCACCATGGAGCAACCTCCTACTGTAACACCTGATCCGCAAACGAGAAAGAAGAAGATTCATTGCAAACAGGAACTTATTATCTCAAGTCTACAACGTTTTTACAGTGGTCGCCAAGACTTGAATGAAATTGTAGAACTCTTGAAAGGAACTAGCGAGGTAAGTCTGCGTCTTATCGACTGGTTCGTAACGAATTATTCAAAGGCGCACAGCATATCGTATATTCTGAACGGCCAAGAGTTCGTAGTGTATATGAATTATAAGAACCAGCTCAAGGCCTATAGTAAGAAACTCTTCGATCCCTTCTGCCGGCGCGAACGTATCAGTTTCCAAATTCCTGGTCACGAGGCTTTTTTGACCACTGTGGGAAAACTTAACTTCTTTCGCTGGGCTCTAGAAAAGGGTATTTTGGACTATATTAAGGGTCATCAAACTGACATTGAAAAGGAAATGAACCAGGCCATGCGTGAGCAGGCTAAGGGGCGTACAACTCCGAGTACTCGTGACTCTACATCTACTGCAACTACAGCCACTGCAGTTTCAACAACATCGTCACAAACGAGAAAGCGCCAGGTAAATCGTGAGACTTCAGCAATCAAGCTTTTACAAAAGCATGATTGTCCAATCGTAATGTGTTTTGATTAGGAAAAAGGCATAAACGGGAATGCCAATAATAAATTATGTACTTACAAGTCATTTGTAAAAATGGTGTAAAACGGCTATTAAATCTCGCAATGGTTCAAAGTATTTCTTATCTCGAACACCAAACACAAATAAAGATAAGTCTACCCAATCAAATAGACAAAGAATTGACTATTGACTACGTTACTGCTCAACAAGCAAAACAAACATTTAACAAAATTACCGATTGTATAGAAAAACAAAAAAGTATTGTATATCATTAGGTGCGGTATACATTTTCTTGTTGGTTGTACTTGGGTCTCATAAGATCATACGCGGCCAGAGTATCGATTCCCTGCGACTCGGCAAAATTTGCAGGAACCCAACGACTCTCCATTTCTCTTCTCAAGAGTTTTTGAGATTCTTTCATCCCACGGTCTACTACATCCTCTGTAACAGCTGTCCGCAACTCTCTTACAATATTACGAGAATCTCCAGCAACATCATACTTGTCAAAGTATGGATTGCGACCCATAGCATCTATGGAAAATTGTTTCTTTTGTGTTAAAAGGAGATTATATAAGGTCTGTTTGACCGATAATTGTTCAGCAAGAAGAGCATTATCAGGATTTTCACGTAGCTGAGAATTCAGTGTCTGAATACTTGCAAGAACAAGATGAATCTGTTTGTCAATGGCTAACCCCTGTTTCACTTGTTCAGAGTTAGCAGAAGGCACTACATATGGCTGCGACTGACGCATATCTTCACGGTAGAGTCGGGAAGGTATAGAATTCGTGTCAAGATATCGCGACACCCCTTTTACTTCACGATAGCTATTCATCAAGGCCGGCGAATCCGTTTGCCAGTGTTCAGTAAGCCTAGTATTTGCAGTATCAGTAGTATTTGTTTCGCGTCGACTGCGTAATGAAAAACAGGGTGGTGGTATAGAAGGTGTATAAGCAGGATATCTTTGCATTCTCTATACTCTACTACCTTTTCTGATACTATAAAGAACCGACTCGGAAGGCCTAAGATATTTTATATATACTATATAAAGAAGGAATGTATATTATTCCGTACTATATAAAGACAAAAGAGGTTGATAATTTTAAATTAACAACTGCTTGGATATTTATGGCGAAAGGAGGCATACGTGCATGGGAAACGGATGAACCCAAGTTAAGTGAGAAAGAAGTTGTGGACTTGTACTTAAATCCGAATGGGCTGCATGGAAAAATATTATGTGTGAAAGAGAATACTGTATACTTTGAAGTTGACTGCAAAAAAACAAAACTTACAGACTTTTATAACTGGACGGATTTCCTAGACAAGGGAGAAAGTGTTCCACCTGAGCTTGATATCTGGAGACCCTTTGTCTGGGTTAGTGATACAACTGTCTCGCCCAGCAAAAAAGATGCCTGGGGATGGGAAGGAGAGGTGAAAGATATACATATTCAAAAATTCTGGTCAACTATTTTTTGAAAAAAATATATATTCGCCTTCATTTCCTAAAAACCGCATACAATTCCTATACTTCTGATATGATTCTATAATTACATGTAATGCTAAACTAAATTCCTCTTGATTTTTATGCATAGATGAGAGTACAAGAAAACCGCCAGGAACAAGTTTCCTATAGGCTAACATAACTTCTTCTAATAATATATCATTTGAAGAATTATTATTCAAAAAAATAATATCAAAGAAGTTTTCTTGAAAAGTAGGCAATATTTTATAGGAATCGCTACGATTCAATTGTATTTTTTCAGAATTTCCTGAAAGTGCAATGTTCCTTAAAAAGGTATCATATATATTAAAATCTTCCAGTGTATCTATACAATATAATTTACTCCCTATATGTAGACCATAAGATTTTCCAACTTCAATTATATTTTCTCCATAATTTACGCCGACTTCTAAATAATTTATAGGTCTATACTTATAATTTTCTATATTAATAAATTGACGCCACATAGTAGAAGCAGTTGGAATTGTAGGATTTCCGTAAAATATACCACTATTTGATATTTTATTTATATTAAGCTGTATATCTCGATTTCCTTTTACAAATACTAATTGATATTCATTCCATACTACATTACGATATTGTTCAAATAATATATCTCCTAAAAATGTGATATTATATTCTTCAGGTTTTTTTGTAGAAAATGTGAAGTCTACCCCCTTATAACAAGGTATCAAACATCCAATGTTCCACCCTTTTTCAATAATCTTTCTTGACATAGGAATTTCTCTGCCATATATCCACTCGTCGCGATTCTTTGCATATTTTTGTATGCTAAAAATCTCGCAAGATACTAAATATTCGAATGTTTCTTTATTCATAGAAAATATAGATGATTGTACATGATTATTATTTATCGTACTTCCAAATAACTTGATATTATCTTCTAATCCATTAATAAAAATATCTGTCCATTTCCCCTTATAATAGGGAGGTAAAAAAGGTCCTATCATAGTACTATTCAAAAATATGAAGTAATCATAGTTCTTATAAAGATTATCATTTAACAGCCCATCACTCCATGCTCCAAAATCATATCCATTATTATCTCGAAATAATACTCTTACATTAGGAAGTGCTAGCATACTAAATGATAGAGTTGTGTCGTTCACTATAATAAGAAAATCTGTATTTTCGTCATAAAACATAGCATTTCTAAAAAAACTTTCTACAATTTCATTATAAACATGAAATACGAATGAAACAAGTGTTTTCATTTACTGGTCTTAAGAGCTGTGGTATCTTTATATAGAATGCAGGCTCCACTCAACAGAAATCGTACAAGACGGGTAAGTGCAACTGACCCCTCAGAATCTTCCGTAGGTTTAAATACAGAATTAGAATCATTTTTGAATTTGAATGCAAGTGAAGCATACAAGCGTCAATGGCATCGCCTTGAGCGCGGACTACGTCTGAATCGTATTCGCAAGTTTGTAGAGGCTGAAAAAGTCCGCCTCACTTTGAGCACAGATGATACAGAGTACTTGAAGGCAAAGCTCGAGAAGGCTTTAGACAAGAAACTCTTGAACAGTAAGACCTGTGTAGTGTATGACCCTGAGAAGGAAGAGATTCAGGAAATTAAGGGACTCGTATACCATAAGACGGCAGATGGGAGAATACTCTCCAGTATTGTTGATAAAAAGAGTGGTGTGACATTTCGTAAGAAGGCGACTGCTTCTGCTTCTGCCTCTGCCTCTGCTCTCGCTGCGGCTCCTGCTGCTACCCCTACAACCTAATAAAATATGAATTCATGAATTTCAAAAACTGGCAGTCCCTCAAAACAACCATGTCAATCGCAGAAAATGTAGTAGAATACGTAAAAAGCCTTGAAGAATCAGGCTACACTGCCGACGAAGTTCGCGAGTTTGCGGAAGAAACAGAACCATTTGAAACGGAAGAAGAGACCAAACTCTTAGATGCTCTTCTTTCCTTTCGCACCACTTTTGAACTAGAAGCTGCACTCCAAAGAGCAGACACAGAATCTTGGAAATGGCTCTTAGACACACAGCAAGTAGAGCAACGCACCCAGGAATGGTATGCAGAAGCAAAGAATGTTCTCACTGCCAGTGATGTTTCGAAGATTTTCAAGAAACAACAGGCTCGTAATCTCCTTGTATTCGCAAAGTCCCAACCGCCCACAACAGAACCCCCTTTTACACCTCGCCTCGCAGTAGAAAAAGCTACTACAAGCTCTATGGACTGGGGCGTTCGTTATGAGCCTGTGGTAAAGACTTATCTGGAAAAAAGTCTAAAATGTACGATTCAGGATCTTGGCAGAATTCGCCACCGAACCCAGAAAAATATTGCCGCCAGTCCTGATGGACTCTTTATAGCCTGTGAACTCCACCCAGAACTCATTGGTCGTCTTGTAGAAATCAAGTGTCCTTCCAGCCGAATTATTAAGGATAACTACATATCCTTTGAATACATGTGTCAAATGCAGTTACAAATGGAAGTCTGCGACCGCCCATTCTGCGAATTCGTAGAAGCCAAATTCCGCGAAGTTGATGAACTATCTTCAACCGCTCTCGACCATGGCTGGATTACACTTATGTCAAACATTGATACAGAAGAGAATCGCTACGTGTATCATAATACACCTAGCGTTCCTGATGAAGAGCGCGGGGCTCCTGTGGAAACTTACATGTGGGAACTCGTTCACCTGAGGCGCGTAACAGTACAAAGAAATACGAAGTGGTTTGAAGAATCTCAGCCACATTTTGAAGAGTTTTGGCGCGACGTGGAATCTGCTCGTGCCGGTACTTGGCAAGCAGCTCCCGTAAAAGAACGTAAGAAGAAGATTACCCAAGAACCTACAGCAAAGTGCGAGATTCTTGAAGAGGAAACTGGCGACTACTCCCCAGTCTAAACACGCGACCCGTAGAAAGCGCCCACCATTTCCGTCAAGGGCATAGAGCAATTATCGGGTCCATCATGCTTATAATTATTCGTGCGCTGTATATAATTCCCAGTCTTATCAGTCTTTGACATGAAATCTTTTTCATAACAACCCTTCGCTGTTAGATCCGTAACCTGGTTCTCAGGTTTCACAGGTAACACACCTGTCAATAAAGAATAAGGTGCGCGTAGATTCGACAAGGAAGCATCGGCCGGGTTACCTGAACTTACCTCCGTCTTATCATCAACCCCTTTTACACCATCGTATGAAGATTCAAATCCTTCCCATAGAGACTTGTTCCATCCTTGACGGTTATAGGAAGGAGCACCATAACTAGTCGGAAAAATGTTCAATTCATATTGCTCTGATAATTGACGCGCGATTGCTAAAGCCAGAGTGGCCATAACAAACCAACTGAGAACTATGACAGTCTTTTCGATGTTCATGATGAACCCTTCTGTTGAGAAGGTAGATTCGTGTTTTTATAAGCCACGATCCCATCCATGGCGACTGTACGAAATTCCGAAACTATCAGGCAGCAAGTATATACTTCTGTTTTCTGCAAGTTGACGAGCAATAGCAAAAATTAGGGTCAAGAGTACCAAAGAAGCAAGTATCATATATATATCCATTCTTCTAGTTGTGATTATGAATTTTGCGCATATTGACGAGTCCAAGAAGTGGCTTTGTTATTATATTCAGCAATATCTGTTTTATATAAAGTTGCGATTTCAGGGACAAGAGGGTCATTCGGATTCGGGTCTGTTAATAGTGAACACACACTTAACAGAACCTTGCTGACGGTCAATGCAGGAGACCACTGGTTTTTAAGAATATCGAGGCAAATGACACCTGCAGAATTAATATTAGGATGATAAATCTTTGTCATGAATGTTACAGTGGGGCACTTGAAAGGATAGTCAATCGGAAACAGAATTTTCAGTTTGAATACTCCTCCAGCATAGGGTGAATCGGAAGGTCCAAAGATAACTCCTTCCCAACGAAAGAGGTCGTCACCTTCAGGACCAGCAGAGCAGTTCATCGGCGGGTCATTTTGTAGGTCTTGGAGTTCACGGGAAATACGTTTGAGAGCCATTCTTTCAAATCAGGAGACTTCATCATCCGGGTATAAAGCAAAATCAACTTTTATTACTTGCGAACAAGTCTATGAACAAGTATTATTCCTGCAAGTACAACTGCAGAAAGAATAACTGCTTTCCCAAGTTCGTTGACTCTGTCAGCTGAGTCATAATCACGAAACGAATCCATCTTCATACTTTGAAGAGGCTTCAAACAATCCGAATCTTTGTGGCTCTTCTTTGGAAATCCATCAGGGCAGTGTGTCTTTGGCACGGCATTGTATTGGTCGCTCATAAGATTTGAATCATATATCCAACGTCCTTGCATGGGCACACCACCCTTTTGCACAACTGTTTCAGGAGTATCCACATAATAAGCCTTTGACTCAGGATTTTGGATTTTTCCATCTTGGTCTCCAACTTGCTTCATCACATAGGTACAGCTAGGATATCCTGTACCAAACATGGCAGACATTACGGGAGAAGGGTCTAGAGCAGTTTCAGCATCTTCTAAGATTCCTGGAGCAAGGCCACGCATTTGTGGTAGACCTACACTTGCCAGACCTTTTGACAAACGTTTTCCTAAAGCATTTCCTGTAGGAATACCCTCGTTGTACATCCACATATCCGCTCCATTTGCACACGTAAATCCCGTTTTCATGAAAGTATTTACACCAATCGGTTTGACACCCATACCCGCTGTCAATGCAGAGCTCGACTGTCCAAACCCAATCGTATCTACGTAATAAGCCGCTCCCTTAACGGCATCAATTACACTTGAAATACTATCTCCATCATAAACACCTACTTGATTTGGTAAAGGAACATTGTCAGCAAAACTATAGTCGGGTCCAAAGACTCCTGGAACTTTCGGAATATTCGGTGTAGGTAAAATCGATGTACGATTTTCAAGCCCAGCACTCGTCGCCGCTGCCGACATCTAAAGTTCATCTAGACAATTTTCACTAGAGACCCATGTTGTCCATTGCCATAACAACCATGCGTCGGTTTGAATTCTTAAAAGAATCTATACCTATTTTCTTATCTCACCCTGACGTGAATGAAGTGATTATCTGTGATGAAACGGGAGAAGATATCGTCCTCATAGAACAACAACCCTTTTACACAAACCCCAAGCTACGTGTAATTCACAATGAAATTCGCTTAGGAATTTATCAAAATAAGTGTAAAAGTCTGGGTCTTGCAACTTCACGCTATGTGGCAGTCTTAGATAGCGATAACCACTTTTCTGAAGAATGGATTGATACAGTTATTGATGCTATTAAAAATTCGGATGGAAAGACTATATTTGCAAGTGCCGACTTCAAAAACACGAATATAAATACAGGTGAACTTAATTTTCCATGTGAAGAGTTTTCGAACTTGGTGTTGGACAAGTCAGGATGGAATGAAATGTTCTATAAACCCCGTTGGAACTTCTTATTGAATGATGGAAATTGGGTAGTTCCTCGCGAATGTTACAAATGTTTACCTCTGAATGTATCGAGTGAGAGTCTACAAGCTGCGGATGCGATTTTTATGCTGAAATGTTTCATAAAAGGAGGCTACAAAATCCATTATATTCCAGGACTTTCCTATTTACATGTGGTACATGACGGAAGTACTTGGTTACAGACTGAAAGAGAATCTACACGTATTCTGAATACTACGGATTGGCGTATTTAAAAATTGATAGAACACAAGAGCCGCCTAAAAGAGTCCACCAAATGGCTACTCTATTCCCCGCATTTCAACGAAGCCCTAGTAAAGAACACTTTGACTGGGAAAAGTATAATTTAGAAGGAGATGTTCCTTTGAAACCAGGTGCAAAGTGTACCGATTGTAAAGATATTGATTTCCAAGATTCTGATGAACTCATTATTTGCAAAACCTGCGGCACAGTTACGGAACGTCCTCTTGACATGGGTGCAGAATACCGATTCTTCTCCTCAGATGACAAGGGAGGTGGCGACCCATGCCGTGTAGGAGCACCGACAGACCCACGTTTTGCCGATTCTTCACTTGGTACCATCATTCTTGGAATTGGGCACGGGGGTCACGGCTCTGCGCGCGGAACAATGATGCGTATTCGCAGATTCCATACATGGTCAATGTTCCCTTACAAGAAGCGCAGCCTATTACAAGTATTTGAGCAAATGACGTTGGCCGCCACAAATCATGGAATTGAGCAGAAAGTCATTGAACTTGCGAAAGACCTCTATGTGCAGCTGGTCGAACACTGCGATAAGCGCGGTCTATCTCGCGCCTCTGTAATTGCTTCTTGTATTTACAGTGCTCTAAAAATGGCCTCCGCACCGAGAAAACCTACAGAAGTTGCCGATATGTTTCAACTGAAGAATGCCCAATTTACGAAAGCATTCAAGGACTTTCAGTGCGTTCTAGCCATGGCCAAACAGAAGGGTATGCTATCACAAACCACGATTATCCCATCACAACTCTCTACAACACACGCCTCAGACTATCTCTCTCTCCCTTTATCAAAACTTCCGATATCTCGTAATGATATGGAGCATGTGCGTAACATCTCGATTCGTATTGCCGACTTGGCAGAAGCTGAAGAGCTAAGTAAGGAAAATATGCCGCCTAGTCTTGCATCGGCAGTACTCGCGTATGTTCTGCATCGCTGCGGATATGATAAGATAACCACAATGGAAATTTCAATAGTCTGTGATGTAAGTGAGGGTACATTATTGAAGTGTCTCCGACGTTTAGAACAGTCAGAAGATATATTGCAAAAAGTATTCTCAGCTAGTAGTAATGGGAGCTTCTCTCTCAACGCAAAAAAGTCTATTACTACAAAATCCCAGTAGTTATGTGCAAAAGGGTGAAGTTTCGAAAAAATTAGCCGACGATATTCTAAGAGTTTTTTTCGAGAATGCAGATGTTCATGATATTCTCAATCTGTCAAGCATGAGCCAATGTCCGCGCTATGTGTTCACTACTGCGGAAGCCTTACAGAGCTTGTTTCAGAGTATTAAAATCTATCCGAAACTTGGAAAGGCAGGAGAAGTCCTCTTTGCCCCCATTTCAGAAATCTCACCTGGGCTGGTGAAAAATAAGAGGGAAGGAAGCCAGGAATTATTGGAAAGAACCAAGTTGCGCAATCAAATGTGCATGGATGTT